>Ga0180438_10000031_pt1 | contig 288264 bp, 243 predicted proteins | sample SS_ome_12_FD_132455 | JGI IMG/M metagenome (GOLD analysis project Ga0180438, IMG submission 132455) | Hypersaline lake sediment archaeal communities from the Salton Sea, California, USA - SS_3_D_2 metaG | ecosystem: Environmental > Aquatic > Non-marine Saline and Alkaline > Hypersaline >...
CGGGGGGGGGGGGGGGGGGGGGGGGGGGGGGGGGGGGGGGCGGGGGGGGGGGGGGGGTGGGCGGGTGGGGGGGGGGGTGCGGCCCCGGAGGGGGTGGGCAGGGCGACGACGGCTCCAAAGACGGCGATGCCCAGCAGTCCCAGCACGGCTGCCGACAGGGGGGTAATCCGATGGTCTGCGGGGGGCGATGGTTTGCTTTCTTTGGATTCGGACATACGCGTGTGCGCGCACCACTCACCGGTCGATGCGGAGGGAGATGATACCGCGCCCGGATGTGGGGGACAAATGGGGATGGGGCGATGGGACACGGATTGCACGGATAGGCACGGATTGGCGTCCCTGATTGGGGCGGGATGTGCCTTGTGCTTAGAACGCGCGTTCGGTATCCTATAGGGTGTCAACCCCAGCCGATAAGGATTGCTCCAGATGGCAAAAGCGAAAACGGTCTACGTGTGCCAGAACTGTGGCCGCACCGCGCCACGGGCGATGGGCCGCTGCCCGGACTGCGGCGAGTGGAATACGATGGTGGAGAGCATCGAAGCGCCCGCGTCGGCAAGCCGCCGGGCCAGCGTGGCTCCGAGCAGCCAGGCGGTGCCGCTGACGCAAATCGAGGGGGACGCCTGGGAGCGTTTGCCGCTGCCTGTCGAGGAGTTCTCGCGGGTGTTGGGCGGCGGGGTGGTGCCGGGCAGCCTGGTGTTGATCGGGGGAGATCCAGGGATAGGCAAATCGACCCTCATGCTCCAGGTGGCGGGGCTGATGGCCGAGGTGAACGGCCCGGCGCTGTACGTGTCCGGCGAGGAGTCCGGCCAGCAGATCAAGATGCGGGCCGAGCGGCTGAATATCTGGACGGATAACCTGTTCGTGGTGACGGAGACGCACCTGGACGCGATCATGGCTCACGTGGAGCAGGTTGGCCCGCGCGTGCTGGTCATCGATTCCATCCAGACGACTTACACCGACGAACTGTCCTCGTCGCCGGGGAGCATCTCGCAGGTGCGGGAGTCGGCTAACCGGCTGCAAGCGCTGGCGAAGCAGAGCGGGATCGCGATTTTCGTGGTGGGACACGTGACGAAGGAGGGGGCGATTGCCGGGCCGCGCGTGCTGGAGCACATCGTGGATACGGTGCTGTACCTGGAGGGCGACGCTTTTCAGGCTTTCCGGCTGCTGCGCAGCGTGAAGAATCGCTTCGGGGCGACCTCGGAGGTGGGGGTGTTCGAGATGCAGTCGGGGGGGCTGGTGGAGGTGACGAATCCCTCGGAGGCGTTTCTGGCCGAGCGAATGGTCAACGCGTCGGGGTCGGCTATCGCGGTGACGATGGAGGGCACGCGCCCGCTGCTGGCCGAGGTGCAGGCGCTCACGTCGGCCACGTCTTTTGCGAACCCGCGCCGCACGGCGAACGGGGTGGATTTTAACCGGCTGCTGCTGCTGACCGCCGTCCTGAGCAAGCGGGCGGGGGTGCGGCTGTACGACCAGGACGTGTTCGTGAACGTGATCGGGGGGCTGAAGATCAGCGAGCCTGCCTCGGACCTGGCGGTGGCGGTGGCGGTGGCGTCGAGCGCGCGCGACCGGGCGGTCCCGGCGAACCTGGCGCTGGTGGGGGAGATCGGCCTGAGCGGGGAGCTGCGGGCGGTGAGCCAACTGCCCGCACGGCTGAACGAGGCGGCGAAGCTGGGGTTCACGCGGGCGCTGGTGCCGAAGACGGTGCGGCGCAGCGCGGACCCGCTGCCGGGCGGGATCGAGGTGGTGCACGTAAGGTCGCTGCCGGAGGCGCTGGACGTGGCGCTGGGTGGGAGCGGGTAAGGACCACACCACACCTCTACACAGGTGCCTCGCGGGAGCATCTGTCCGGCGGCATATGACATTCGGCACACCCTCCGTATGCTGCCCGGCACTTGCGCCGGGCAATAGTCGCGGTAAGATGGAATGGGAGCACCCCAGCAAGGTATTTCATCCCAGTCACATTGCAGCCACTCTCCGATCAAACGGATAGCCACGAGGTGACAGTATGCGGCGCGTTTTTCACGTCGCCAGCATTGCCGCCCTCCTCCTCATCGCCCTCTTTGCGGCATCAGGTGATTCGAGCTTCAGAGATTCAGCGGAGCGGGAAGGCTCGGCGGTATCGGGCGTGCTGACGGGCGCGGGCCGCGCGTCGCTGGCGGCAGAGGGCAGCGTTGCCGTGCCGGTTGGGCAGGACGATCCGCCTCCGGGGGTGGCGGTGGTGGGGGAGCCGCCCATACCGCTGCCGCTCGCGGGGCCTGCTGGCCCGTCTGAAGCGGTCTACGAGGAGCGTATCAGGACGTCCGGTTCCACCACGGATGTGGTGATCGGCGTGGCGGCAGGCAGCGGCGGTGGCGGGGACGGCGAACTGGATCCGACCTTCGGGGACGGGGGCATTGTCCTGGAGGATTTCGGGGGGCTAGAGGTCTTTGACAGAGCCATGGCCATCCAACCCGATGGCAAAATCATCATGGCTGGCCGTGACATGACACTTGAATACGAGGATCGCTTTGCACTGGCCCGCTTCCAGGCCGACGGTAGCCTCGATCCTTCCTTTGGGCAAGGCGGACTGGCCTTGGTGTCCGCCGGGTTTTATCCTGAGGACATTGCCCTTCTGCCTGATGGCAAGATCCTGGGTGGAGGCCGTGGCGGGGCTTTGATGCTGGCCCGCTTCCAGGCCGACGGCAGCCTCGATCCTTCCTTTGGCACCGGTGGCATTGCGGCGAACGATGTTCCAAACGACATCGAGGTCTTCGAGGTCTTTGGGGAAGCGATGGCCGTGCAGCCGGATGGCAAGATCATCCTGGCCGGGTCGGTCGACCTCAGTCCTCTTAGTAACGGTTGGCCGTACATGGTGGCTCGCCACCATCCTGACGGCAGCCTCGACACGTCATTTGGCACCAATGGTATCGTGCTTACGGAAATCGGTCCTTACTTGGATTGGAGTGAGGCTGTCGCCTTGCAGCCCGATGGCAAGATCGTCCTGGCCGGACACACGTACCACGAATTCGTCATCATTCGCTACAACCCGGATGGGAGCCTCGACTCGTCCTTCGGGATTGACGGCGTGACCAAGATATCCTTTCGTACTGAGGACATCCCTTATGACGTGGTGGTGCAACCTGACGGCAAAATCGTGGTGGCGGGGTACAGCAGCGTAGGCAATATGGATGACGAGTTTGCGCTGGCGCGTCTCAACCCGGACGGCAGCCTGGACACCTCTTTCGGACAGGGAGGCAAAGTCGAGAGCGATTTCGAGGGCAATGAGACCACAATAAGCGCTATCACGCTCCAGGCCGATGGCAAAATCGTGGCCGCAGGCCGTACCGAGACACAGGAGGGCGATCTCTTTGTCATCGCGCGCTACCTCGCCGACGGCAGCCTGGACACGTCCTTTGGCTCCGGTGGCGTTCAGTACACTCCCTTTGCTGCTGACTGGGCGAGCCCCTCTGGTATTGCGATGCAGTCGGACGACAAGATTGTCGTGGGTGGCGGGGCGGCTGTTAACCTTGGCTGTATTCCTCAGGACGACGGCCCGCCGCTGTGTGAGTACGAGGATTATTTCGCGCTGGCCCGCTATACGGTCAGCCTGGACTGCTACGCGCTGACGGTCAGCCCGCCCAACGGGGGGAGTGTGACGGCGGACCCGCCGCCAAACTGCGGCAGCAGCCTGTACCAGCCGGGCACGGTGGTCCAACTGACGTCCACCCCTGAGGGCGGGTATGGGTTCGGCGGGTGGAGCGGGGACGCCAGCGGCAGCGACAACCCGGTCGAGGTGACGATGGAGGCTGACAGGGAGGTGGACGCGCACTTCACCCTGCTGCCAATCGAGGGCGAGATGCCCGTCGGGGAGGTGGAAATCGAGGTGAGCGGCGGCGGACCGTACACCGTCACGCTGCACGTCAAGGGCTTCCTGCCGGACGCCTGCACGAAGGTGGACCGTGTCGAGCAGTCGCGCGAGGGAGCCAACGTTACTGTGGACGTGCTTACCCTCCGGCGTGGGGGCACTATCTGCGCCCAGACTATCAAACCCTACAGCCTCGACGTACTGCTCGACGGGGACTTCGCGGCGGGCGACTACAGTCTCACGCTCAACGGCGAGGTGTACGACTTCAGCGTGCCGTGACTTGATTGACCGTTCGCCGGGGACGCGTGGGGGGTGGTATCATCATACCCTAACGATCAGGCGGACATAGGTCAGTCAGATTTGAATACCCCACCCATTTACATCGTCTCTGGCGGGATGGGCACGAGCGGCGGGCAGTTGGCCCGCACGGCGCTGGCCCAATTCGAGGAGGCGGGCAACGAGATCGTCCTGGTGCCCCAGGTGCGCGAGGAGGCGCAGCTTGAGGAGGTGGTCTCGCAGGCTGTCGCCAGCGGCGGGACTATCGTCCATACGCTGGTGGATACCGACCTGCGGGAGCGCCTGGGCGATCTGGCGCGCGATCACAACGTCACGGCGCTCGACTTGATCGGACCGCTGCTGCTGCACCTGACGCGCTTCCTGGAGCGGCGGCCCCTCGAACAGCCGGGGTTGTACCGCCAACTGCGCGAGCAGCATTTCAAGCGGATGGAAGCCTTCGAATACGCCGTGGGGCACGACGATGGTCGAGGGACGCACGAATTGAACCAGGCCGAGATCGTGCTGGCCGGGGTCTCGCGCGTGGGGAAGACCTCGATCAGCATGTACCTGTCGATGCAGGGCTGGAAGGCGGCCAACGTGCCGCTGGTCAAGGGCATCCCGCCGCCGCCCGCGCTGTTCGAGGTGGACCCGCGCCGGGTGGTCGGGCTGACGCTGGACCCGGCTCACCTGGGGGTTTACCGCCGCCACCGCCAGCGCAGCCTGGGGCTGCCTGCTAATACGCCTTACACCGACCCGGCGGAGCACGTCGCGGAAATGGAGTTCTCGCGGCGGACGTTTCGCGAGGGGAAGTTCTCCATCGTGGACATCACCGATAAGCCGATCGAGGAGAGCGCCGGGGAGGTCATCAGGAAGGTGACGCGCCGCCTGAAGCAGGAGTAGGCCACGATTGACTGTGACCTGCTGTCAGGTGATGCTATAATCACCTCACTCGATTGTTCTCAGGAGGCAGGTGGTGGCGGCGCTCAGCCCACAAGAGGTGGAACACATCGCCGAACTGGCGAAGCTGCAACTCTCCGACGAGGAGAAAGCGCTCTATGCCGAGCAGCTTTCTGCGATCCTGGATTACTTCAACCGGCTCCAGCAACTCGACACGGACGACGTGCCGCCGATGACCAGCGTGCTGCCGTTGAACAACGTCTTGCGCGACGACGTGGCGGAGGCGTGCCTGCCGACGGACACGCTGCTGGGGAACGCTCCCGACACGGAAGCCGATATGTTCCGGGTCAACGCGGTGCTGGATTAGCTGCGGTCGCGGTAAGGATTGTCATGGCGCGTCACCTGATCGTCGGCGAGGAAAACCCCGATATTTCCGGCATGCTGTCCGCTTACTTTGCGGCGCGCGAGTACCAGGTGCAGGCGGTAGACACCGCTCCGGCGGTGCTGGAGGCGGCGGGCAGCACGTTGCCGAGTCTGGTGATCCTCAGCGCCAGCCTGTCGGACGCCGATCCCCACGACTTGATTCACCAACTGCGCGCGCTGCCGCGCACCAGTCACGTGCCTATCGTGTGCCTGGCTCCGCTGGACCATTACAGCGAGCTGTTGAGTGTGTTGGAGGCGGGCGCAGACGATTGCATTGCCAAGCCGTTCGACCTGGAGGAGCTGGGGCTGCGGGTGGAAAATGCGATCATGCGCAGCGAGCGCGAGAACGTGGTCGATCCGCGGTCCGGCCTGCCGGGGGCGCGCCTGCTGGAGGATCACGTGCAGGGCCTGTCCGGCAGCGGCGGGTGGACGTATCTCGACTTGAAGATCGAGCACTTCGAGCCGTTCCGCGAAGTGCACGGGTTCGTGGCCGCCGACCAGGTGCTGCAGATGATGCCGGGCTTTCTGCGCGACGCGGTGCTGGCCTACGGCTCCGAACGGGACTACATGAGCCACCCCGCCGACGACCATTTCGTGCTGGTCACGTTCGCGCCCAACACCGGGGCCCTGACTGCCGACCTGACCAACCGGTTCAACGAGGCGGTCCTGACGCACTATTCTTTTATGGATCGCGAGATGGGGTACATGACCGTGTACCGGGGCGACGAGGAGGTGCACGTCCCCCTGATGGTCCTGACGGCGACGCCCGTCTCGCCTGAGCAGCTTTTCTCCGATTCCCAAAGCTAGCGAAAACCTCATATGTCATCTTCCAGCCTGACCTCTCTGACCATGCAGGAGGCCCAAGCGGGCCTGGATGCGGGTGAGTTTTCTGCGGTTGAATTAACGCAGGCGCACCTGGAGCGGATTGATGCTCTGGACGGTGCGGTGCGGGCGTATCTGACGGTGACTGCCGAGCGGGCATTGGAGCAGGCGCAGGCAGCCGACGCGCGGCGCGCATCGGGTGAGGCGGGGCCACTGCTGGGCATCCCGTTGGCGATCAAGGACGTGCTGTCTACCGAGGGCGTGCCGACGACCGCCGGGTCGAGAATCCTGGAGGGGTTCGCGCCGACGTATAACGCGACAGCCGTGCAGCGCCTGTTCGACGCGGGCGCGGTGATGTTGGGCAAGACGAACACGGACGAGTTCGCGATGGGGTCCTCGACGGAGAACTCCGGTTACGGGCACACCCGCAATCCGTGGGACCTGGGCCGGGTGCCGGGGGGGTCGAGTGGGGGCAGCGCGGCGGCGATGGCGGCGGGGCTGGCGCTGGGCGCGCTGGGCACGGATACCGGCGGCAGCGTGCGGCAACCGGCTTCGTTTTGCGGCGTGGTGGCTTTGAAGCCCACTTACGGGCGGGTGTCGCGCTACGGGCTGATCGCGTTCGCGTCGTCGCTGGACCAGGTGGGGACGTTCGGGCGGACGGTGGGCGATGCGGCGACGCTGCTGGCGCACGTCGCCGGGCACGACGCCCGCGATTCGACCTCTGCCCCGGTGGCGGTGCCCGATTACCACACGGCGCTGGGTGGGGACTTGAAAGGGATGACGGTCGGGGTTCCGAAGGAATACTTCATCGAGGGGATGCAGCCGGAGGTGGAGGAGGCGGTGCGGGCGGCGATTGCCGTGCTGAAGGACCTGGGCGCGGAGGTGCGCGAGGTCTCGCTGCCGCACACGCCGGAGGCCGTGCCGGTGTATTACCTGATCGCTCCTGCCGAGGCGTCCGCAAATCTGGCCCGCTTCGACGGGGTGCGCTACGGGCCGCGCGAGGGCGAGAGCGGCGACATGTGGCAGACTTACCGGGATACGCGCGGCGGGCGGTTCGGGCCGGAGGTGAAGCGGCGCATCATGCTGGGCACGTATGCGCTGTCGGCGGGCTACTACGACGCCTACTATCTGAAGGCGCAGAAGGTGCGCACGCTCATCAGCCGGGATTTTGAGCAGGCTTTCGAGGAAGTGGATTTCATCGCCGCGCCGACTGCGCCGACGACTGCTTTCCGGGTGGGTGAGAAGACCGACGACCCGCTGCAAATGTACCTGTCGGACGTGTTCACGCTGGCGGTGAACCTGGCGGGGAACTGCGGCCTGGTGGTGCCCTGCGGTTTCGACGGGGCCGGGATGCCTATCGGCCTGCAATTGATCGGCCCGGCGTTTGGCGAGGAGGTTGTTCTGAGGGCGGGCCACGCGTACGAGGGGGCTACGGATTGGCACGAGAGGCTGCCTGTGGAGGTGGAAGTCAGCTAATCGATGGGCTGGGAGGGATTGGCTTGGGGAACGGATACAACGGGGCGCTGCATGCAGCGCCCCTACTTGTCTCTGTTTTTCAAGGGCGTTCGCCCCATCGTTCAGGAGAGTCCTTCCAGAACGTCGTCGAATTCCTCGTCGGGGATCATGGCTTCCAGGGCCACGCCGGGGCGGACGCGCCTGCGCTCGGCGGTGACGATGGCTTCGACGGCGGCCATCGTGCTATCCAGATCGTCCTCGTTGAAGACAATGTAGTCGAAGTTTTTGGCCGCGCGGATGTGCTCGTGGGCCATGGCCAGCCGTTTGGAGAGGCTCTCGGCGTCCATGTGCTCGCCGTCGCGCTGCCTGATGCGGGCCAGCAACTCGGCGGGCGGCGCGGTGACGAAGATGGTGATGCAGTCGGGATAGAGGCGCTTCAGCAGGGCGCTGCCGTTGATGTCCACCTCGGCGATAATGAGGTGTTTGCCCTCCGGTACGTCGGTCATCAGATTGGCGGGCATGCTGTAGAGGTGGCCCTCGCCGTATACGTCCTGCCCGGCAGGCTCCAATAGCTCGCCTGCCTCCGATTTGCGCCTGAATTCCTCGCGGCTGATGAAGTGGTATTGGTCGCCTTCGATCTCTTCGGGGCGCGGGGGGCGCGTGGTGAAGGTGGTGACGCGGTGCATCGCGGGGTGGTTTTCCAGCAATCTCGTGGTGATGGTATACTTGCCTACGCCGGATGGACCGGCCAATACAAACAGTTGCCTGGGGAGTTGGCGTTGTGTGGTGGCAAGGACCCGCTCGACGCCGGATAGTTTCTCTGGCCGTGGCATAGGTTTCCTGTCCCCTGTGTGCGATGGGGGCGATTATACCACGCTTCGCCCTGACCACCTGCCACCAGGTTTGATTCCTTCCTCTAGAAAGGGAGTGCACCCGCATGAAACTCGTCCTTCCTATGGCCGGTTTTGGCACCCGGCTGCGCCCGCACACGTGGTCGCGGCCCAAGCCGGTGCTCAACGTGGCGGGCAAGCCCATGCTCGAACACATCCTGGCCCCGTTTGAGGGTATGGACATCGAGGAATACGTCTGCATCGTGGGCTACCTGGGCGGCCAGGTCGAAGCCTACATGCGCAAGACGTACGACGTGCCGCTGCGTTTCGTGGTGCAGGAGGAGTTGCTGGGCCAGGCGCACGCCATCCACCTGTGTAAGGAGTACCTGGACGGGCCGTCGATCATCCTTTTTGCCGATACGGTGTTCGAGGCTGATCTGTCTGGCTTGCAGGAGGCGGACGCCGATGCTATCGCTTACGTCAAGGAGGTAGAGGACCCGCGCCGTTTTGGCGTGGCCGCGCTTGGCGACGACGGGTTGGTGACAGGTTTCGTGGAAAAACCTGACACATTGGACAATCGCCTGGCGGTCGTTGGGCTGTATTATATAAGGGATTCAGCGCACATGATGCAGGCCATCGAACGTCTGATGGAAAAGCAGATCATGACCAAGGGCGAGTTCTTTCTCGCCGACGCTTTCCAATTGATGGTGGATGACGGCGCGCGGTTCAGGACGCGGCAGGTGGGCGCGTGGCTGGATTGCGGCAAGCCTGAGACGGTCCTGAGCACGAACCGCTACCTGCTGGAACACGGCCACGACAACAGCGCGGCGTTGGACCCCCAGGGACGTTATCTGGTGGTGCCGCCGGTGAGCATCGACCCGACGGCTGACATCGAGAATGCCGTCGTCGGGCCGCACGTGACGATTGCGGCGAACTGTCACATCCGGGATAGCATCGTCCGCGACTCTATCATCGACGCAGAGGCAACGGTGAGCGGCGCGCTGCTGGAAGGGTCGCTGGTCGGCGAGAAGGCGGCGGTCAGGGGTGGTTTTCAGGTGTGCAACGTCGGCGATACTTCGTCGGTGGAACTCGCCTAGAGCGATGCCTCTTTTCGAGCCGGTCTCTGTCGAGGCGTACGCCGGATGGTCCTACCCCGGCCATCCGCGCGCGGTGACGTGGCGAGGCCAGCGTTACCCCGTGGAGACCGTCGAGCGGGAATGGCGCACTCCAACAGGGGTTTTCTTCGTGGTTTGCTGCGCTGCCGGTCCCCGGCTAACCCTCTGTTATCATGATTCAATACCCTATTGGCAGGCAAAGGCGTCCATCGACGTGGGTCAACACTAGATGGGCGCTGATGTTAGTAATACCGTTCGTTCACCTGTAGTCCAGGAGGACTGAAAGTGATCATCGGCATTCCCAAGGAGATCAAGGATAACGAAAACCGGGTCAGCATGCCCCCCGGCGGGGTCCACACGCTGGTCGAGGCGGGACATCGCGTGCTGGTTCAGGCCGGCGCGGGCGAGGGCAGTAGTTTTAGTGACGAGCAATACGAGCAGGCCGGGGCCGAGCTGTTGCCCACTGCTGCCGAGGTGTGGAATGGGGCCAATCTGGTGCAGAAGGTCAAGGAGCCGCAGCCTGAGGAATTTGACTTTCTGCGCGACGATCTGGTGCTGTTCACTTATCTGCACCTGGCTGCCGAGGAAACGCTGACCCACGAGATGATGAAGCGCGGCGTCACCGGCGTGGCCTACGAGACTGTGGAGCTGCCCAACCGCCACCTGCCGCTGCTGACGCCGATGAGCGAGGTGGCGGGCCGGATGGCGATCCAGGTGGGTGCCCATTACCTGGAGAGGCCCAACGGCGGGCGCGGCAAGCTGCTGGGCGGCGTGCCCGGCGTGCGCGCCGCCGACGTGGTGATTATCGGCGGCGGGGTGGTGGGCACTAACGCCGCCCAGATGGCGCTGGGTATGGGGGCGCGGGTGATCATCATCGACCGCGACCTGGACCGGCTGCGCTTTCTGAGCGAGGTGCTGCACGGCTCGCTGACGACGTTGGCCTCGAACCGGCTGAATATCGCCGAGGCGGTGCGCGTGGCCGACGTGGTGGTGGGCGCCGTGCTGATCGCCGGGGCGGCGGCTCCCAAGCTGGTGACGCGAGATATGATCGAGACGATGCAGCCGGGCAGCGTGGTGGTGGACGTGTCGGTGGACCAGGGAGGGTGCATCGAGACGACCAAACCGACCACGCACTCGAACCCGACCTTTTACGTGGACGGGGTGCTACATTACGGGGTGACGAATATGCCGGGCGCGGTGCCGCGCACCTCGACTTACGCGCTGTCGAATGCCACGTTGCCCTACACGCTGGACCTGGCGAGTAAGGGTTTCGAGCAGGCGGTCGCCGACGACCCGACGTTGGCCCTGGGGGTCAACACGTACAAGGGTAAGCTGACGTACCCCGCCGTTGCGGAGGCGTTTGGTCTCGATTATACGGCGGTGGAGGCGTTGCTGTAGGATCGCTTCAGAACCTATCTGCGGGTGTGTTTTGCGGTCTTTCCGCAAGGGGCTGAAACGTTTGGTGTGAGTTACATTGCCGAAAGTATCCAGGACGTACCTTGCCTGCATCACCCCCTCCCCAGCCCTCCCCCGTTAAACGGGGGAGGGTGCCCGCAGGGCGGGTGGGGGTCGCACGCGATGGACGTGGGAAGGTCGGTAGCAGATCAATTCACACCAAGTGTTGAAGCTCCATATCCAGCGTTTCCGGATCGACTCTTGATCGTGGGGGCGGTCCTGCCGGGCTGCCCCTTTTTGAACATCTTATCCTAGGAGAAATCGAGTGCGCTCTCTTGTCTCGGCGCGAGTTCGCGCTATCCCACCATCGAGCTTGCGTGACTTTTTTGACGTGGCCGCCAGTATGGAGGACGTGATCTCGCTGGGTATCGGCGAGCCGGATTTCGTGACGCCGGAGCCGATTTTGCAGGCCGGGGTGGATGGCTTGCTCGCTGGCAAAACGCGGTATACGTCGAACGCGGGGACGGTGGCGCTGCGGCGCGCGCTCAGCAGCCACCTGGAGCGGCGCTACGGCGTGCATTATTCGCCGGACGACGAATTGCTCATCACGGTGGGCGTCTCGGAGGCGCTGTACCTGGCGCTGACGGCGACGGTGGACCCCGGCGACGAGGTGATCGTGCCGGAGCCGTGTTTCGTGGCCTACCAGCCGGGCGTGATGCTGGCGGGGGGGACGCCCGTCGGCGTGCCGACTTACGCCAAGGACCACTTTCAGGTGACGGCTGAGACTATCAAGGCGAAGATCAGCGGCAAGACTAAGGCTATCTTGATCGGCTATCCGAACAATCCCACGGGCGCGGTGATGTCACGCGAGCGGCTGCTGGAGATTGCCGATCTGGCCCGCAAACATGACCTGGTGGTCATCTCCGACGAGATCTACGACCAGCTTGTCTATGGCGTGGAGCACGTTTGCGTGGCGGGTTTGCCGGACATGCGCGAGCGGACGATCACGTTGGGCGGGTTTTCGAAGGATTACGCGATGACCGGCTGGCGGATCGGGTACGCGGCTGCGCCTGGCGAGTTGCTGGAGGCGATGTTCAAGGTGCACCAATACCTGATTATGTCTGCGCCGACGCCCGCCCAGATCGCTGCCTTGAAGGCGCTGGAGGAGGGCCAGTCTCACGCGGACGAGATGGTGGCGGAGTATGACCGGCGGCGGAAGCTGATGGTGGGGGGGCTGAACGAGTTGGGGCTGACTACCTTCGAGCCGCGCGGGGCTTTCTACGCCTTCCCCTCGGTGGCGGCCAGCGGCATGGACGACATAGAGTTCTCCGAAAGGCTGCTGCGTGAGGAGCGGGTGGCGGTGATCCCCGGCAGTGGGTTTGGGCCGAGCGGGGCGGGATTCGTGCGTTGTGTGTACGCTACGGCTTACGAGCAGATCGAGGAGGCGCTGGAACGGATGCGGCGTTTCATGCGGCGACACGGGTAGAAGGTTTTCCTCGGCGGTAATGCACTCTATAGAGTCGGTCGTTCGGTTAGGGGCTGGGGGCGCTTCAGGCCCTAATCGTCGGGCCAAGGGCGGGGTGCGCGGACTCTATCTGACGCTCGACCGGGGCGGCTCACGCCCTGAAGGATGCTCCGCAAAGCCGCCCCTACCGTCCAGGACATGCATTTTGCCCTGACAATGGATACCCTCTTCAATGCCGAGGTAGCCAGTCTGGTGCGGACGCGGTACCATTGACGCCCATTATGGCACAGAAAAGCGCTCCGATGAAACGCCCTCCACTGATTGTTGGTCTGGCTGAAGCTGTCTCTGATGTCCTCAATCCACCCGCCGTGACGGGCGCGATGGGCCTGGCGCTGGCGATTTCGCCCGCCATGACCGTGCCGTTGTGGCCTGCGCTGGGATGGGGCTTGCTGCACGGCGTCCTGGCGTCGCTGATCCCGGCGGTGTACATCGTCTATCTGTTCAAGACGGGGGCGATTGGCGATTTGCACATGGCCCGCCGCCAGGACCGGCACCGGCCTTTTGTGCTGGGCGTGACGACGGCGGTGGTGGCCTGGGTCTTGCTGGCCGCGTTCGACGCGCCGCAGCCGTTCCAACGGCTGGCGCTTTTCGACGTGGGGTTGCTGGCGGCTATCGCGATCATCAACGTGTGGTGGCAGATCAGCATTCACGGCGCGACTATCGTCGGGGTGGTGACGATCAGCGGGGTGGTTTTTGGGCTGCCGGTGGCGCTGTGGGCCAGCCCGCTGGTGCTGCTGGTGGCCTGGGCGCGGCTGTACTTGCGCCGCCACACGGTTAATCAGATGATCGCCGGGGCGGGGATCGGGGTGTTGGTGGCGCTGGTGGTTTTTGTGGCGGTGTAGACCTATTATTAGTAGCAAGAAAAAACTGAGGTATCTAAGCAGGTGGAGATGAGGGGGCGAACGCCGTTTGCCCCTACGCTAGAATAGGGATGTTGGTGGCAACAGAGAGTCTGCTGACGACCTTCATTGCCACGAACGTAGACACCCTCCACACAACGCCGCTCTTTTGGGGAGCGGCGTTGTGGGTTGTGACGCGGTGCCTCAGGTGCGGTGGGGCTTGGTGCGCTTGCGGCGTTTCTTGCGCTTGGGTGGTGTTTTGGCCAGCCCTTTGCGCTTGACCGGGCCGCCGGGGCGTTTGAGGCCCGGAATGCGGACGTGGTCGTAGCGGTCCAGGAGGATGAGCGCGCCGATCAGGATGTAGACCAGCGAGAACAGCCGGGCGAAACTGATGTTGTCGTAGGGCGGGTTGAGGGGAACGGTGGGCTGGTCGGGCCGGAACCACTCAATCCAGAAGCGGCCCACGCCTGCCAGCAGCAAGTAGCCGCCGGTCAAGGCTCCTCTGACCAGCCGGTCCTGGTAGCGGTGGGTGACGTAGTAGAGGAGGCCAAAGCTGAGCAGCAGCCAGATGGCCTCGTAGAAGAAGGTCGGATGGAAGCGTGTGGTCTCGGGGAAGGCGGTGAGGTTGGTCCAGGGAGGGATGCGCGCCTCCGGGGGTATCTGTACGCCCCAGGGCAGGCCGGTGGGGGGGCCGTAAAGCTCCTGGTTGATCCAGTTGCCGATGCGCCCGACGGCCTGTCCCAGCAGCGCTCCCATCAGGGCGGCATCGGTCAGCAGCCAGCCGTCCACTTTGGTGCTGCGCGTGTAGATGATGATGGCCGCCATGCCAAAGACGATGCCGCCGAAGATGTTCATGCCCCCGGCGCGGAAATTCAGGATTTCGAGGGGGTTGTCCAGGTAAAGCTGGCCTGCCGGACCCCCTCCGGCGATGACCTGGCCCACGTACCACAGGCGGCCACCCACCAGCGCCGGGATGAGAATCCAGAGCAGGGCGTCCCAGACCATGTCGCCGCTCTCGCCTTCACGCTCGATGTGCCTGACGGCGTACCACGCGCCCACGAAGATGCCAACGCTCGCCAGGATGCCATACCAGAATAGCTCGATTGAATGGCCTCCGAACGGGTTGGGGATGCAGATCGCCACCCGGCGCACACCCGAAAAACAATTCAGCCATTCTTCCATATAGCTCTTACCTCTCCAGGTTGACCGTGCACGAACACAAAGCAAACGGCCTGCCTACGTGCAGGCCGCCTGATACGTTATCGGATCAGGTGTCTATTCAATGTAGCCCAGGCCACGCAACCGGTCAAGCAACTCAGGATTATTGCTGAGGTCGATCTCTTTGCCTGCCGCCGTTCCGTCGCGGTGCGCCTCGGCCAGCACGACGTACTCCTCCAACATCTTTTCCAGGCGCAGCAAGTCGTTCTCGTAGCCAAGCGGGTTGTCGAGCAGGTTGCGCATCTCGCGCGGGTCGTCGTGGATGTCGAACATCTCGTCGGGCCGGTCGTCGACGGTCATGAGCTTGCGGCCACCGTCGTAGATGGCCCGCCGCAGCATGCGCACGCGGAAGAGGTCGATGGCCTCCGGGTTGTTGAGCTGCATCACCTCGATGAAGTTTAGCGGCGGGTAGGCCTCGGCCACCACCACTTCGCCGTCGGGGTCTTTGTCTTCTACCGTGCGGGCCAGGCTCAACTCGTGGGCGGTGTGTCCGTAGCCCTCGTAGGGGATGCCCGCCGCTTCCAGGATGGTGTGGAACAGCCTGCGCGTCGAAACGGTCTTCTCGATGCGCTTGCCCGCCGGGAACATGGCCGGGTAGTGGATGATGAGTGGGACGTGGACCAGTTCGTTGTAGATGACGAAGGCGTGGCCCATGAAATTGTGGTCGCCGTGACTCTCGCCGTGGTCGGAGACGATGATGACCATCGTGTCTTCCAGTTCCCCTGACCGCTCCAGGTGGCGGAACACGCGGCGCAATTGCATATCCTGGTAGGCGATCTCGGCGTCGTACATATCGCTCAACACGCGCTCTTGCAAGGGGGTGAATGGCTCGATCATCGGCGCGACCCAACGATAGCTTTGCACGTTGAAGCGCTTCAGGAAATCCCTGGCCTCACGGTCGCGCTTGAGGTAGGGCACCCACTGTTCTTCCATCCTGCGCGGCGGGTAATACGGCAGGTGGGTCTCCATCATGTTGATGAACATGAAGAAGGGTTCGTCTTGGTGGGTGGCGCTGTGGTAGCGCAAGTAGTCCGCCACATCGTGCAGCGACTGCTTGGTGTCGCCCTTGAAGCGGCCCGTCAGCGTCCAGAAGGGCACGAACCACTCCTGCATGGAGAACCACAGCAGGAGCGAGGAATGCCCAAATTGCCGCTCGACGAGGTTGGTGAACTGGCTGAGGACTTTCTCCACGCCGGGCTTGCGCTTGAAGCGGGCCAGCGGACGGCGTTTGTCGCGCGGCCCCGGTACCGTGGGCACGTAGCCGCTGTAGTTGTAGAAGCGGTCAAAACCGCGCTTGAGACCGTTGTCGAGCACGCCTACCAATGGGTTGTTGCAGAAGCCTACGGTGTGGTAGCCGTTGTCGCGCAGCATCTCGGCCAGGGTTGGAATCTCGTCGCTGAGGGCGGTGTAGGTCTGGTTGGTCTGGTGGATGGTGGGATACAGTCCGGTGAACATCGAGGCGTGCGACGGTATGGTCCACTGGGCCGTGGAAATTCCCCAGTCGAAGACGGTAGCGCCCTGCGCGAATTCGTCTATGGCGGGGGTTGTCTGTTGCTCGTAGCCGTACAACGAAAGACGGTCGAGGCGATGGGTGTCCAGCACCAGCAACAGGACGTTGGGTGATTTCAAGGTCATTCTCCACTTAGAAATCTAACCCGCGAAGGCAGGTCAATACTTCTCCTCAAGGATTATCTATATTGTAAACGTAAGCTGTGCAAATACCAAAAAACGGAAAGAGGCGTTCTGGCGAAGGGAGCGCCTGTGGAAGGGTCTGGTGTTGCCCCGGCCAGTTTGCCGAGGCCACATGGATTCTTCGATCATGCGTGACTACTGCTAACCTAGCCTACCCTATCGCCAACACTCAATCCAAGTTCACGGAAAAGGCGCGCTGCCGGGCGTTCTTCCGCTCCGCCCACTCTGGCGCGGCGAATTCGCACTGCCCGCACGCCCGCCGCGATCGTACAGTGTGTTCTGCCGATGGCGACCAACTCTCCCGGCGATGCCCCTGCGGGCGACGGCACTTCTTCTGCTCCGGTGAAGAACGTCTGTTGACCCGCCAGGTGTGAAAAGCACTTCCCGGGCGTGATCGCAATCCAGCGGCGAATTGTGCTGGCGTCCATCCGCCAGTCCAGGCGAAAATCCTCCTCGCTGACCGACGAAAAGTAGGAAGCGCCAGGTTCGGATTGTTTCTGGCGGGACCAGCTTTCGTCCGGCGCGTCGCGGACAAGTTGCTCTACCAGTTTCACGCTCTTATCCATGATGCGGTCGTAGAGCGTGCCAACGGTATCGTCCTTGCGAGTGCGGACGCGCACCTGATACAGGATGTCTCCGGTGTCAATGCCGGGGTCCATGACGTGCACCGTCAGGCCCGCCGTTCGCTCGCCATGTCGCAAGGCCCAGAAGACCGGATGCTTGCCCCGGTAAGCAGGCAGAAGCGAGGCGTGGAAGTTAGCCGCCACGATATGCGGTACAGAGAGGATGTCAACCTTCAAGATGTTGGGATAGCCGACGGCAACGAACAGGTCAGGAGAGAGATCACGCATCGCCGCGACGAACCCCGGTTCATTAGGGTCGTCAGGTTCGAGCGCCGGAGTGCCCTGTCGTCGTGCGGTTTGGGTGAAGGGGGGCGTATCTTCGGGGGTGGGGTTGGTCGAACCTCGCCTGGACGGCGGCGCGTCGACCACCCCCACCAGTTCACACGGCGTCTCTAACAATGCCCGGAAGTGGCGGTTGCTGAAGACACTCTGCGAGTTGCCGAGAAAAACCACGCGGGGCGTCACGTCCAGCGTTGGGCTCCCTCCGGGAAATGAACGTCCTTGAACGACGCGGCGCGCTCTTTCAGCGGCGCTTCGATGGCCATGCGCTCGATACTTGATCCCAACTGGACGCCATGACAGTCGGTGTGGTCGAGCATGTACTGGCCGTCTTCTGGGTTTACCAGCGCTGCCCCATGCGCCAGCAGAATGACGTCGGGTTTGATCTTCTTCGCCAGATCGTAGTGCGCTTGCGTACGCTCGGCCATTTCCTCAATGGACCGGCCCTCGGTGTAGCCGGTCGTCCCGCCACGGGTGATGCCCGCGTGGAAGATGAAGATGTCTGGCGCAGCCTCTTTCATCAGCCACTCGGCGTCCTCTTCGTTGAAGGCGTAGCCGATAGTGAGCATGTCCAACTCGCGGGCCATGTTCAGCATGTCAATTTCGTGCTGGTAGCCCAGCCCCGTCTTTTCCAACGTTTTGCGGAATTCGCCGTCAAACCACGCTACAGTCGGAAAATTGTGGACACCGGAGTAGCCGATGCGGCGGCAATCCTCAAGGAAGAGCTGCATGTTGCGCAGCACGTCGACGCCGTTCAGACCGGCGATGACGGGCACCTCCTGCACAATCGGCAACACCTCGCGCCTGCCCATATTGAAGACCATCTCGTTGGCATCAGCCATGGGGAGCATGCCCGCCAGCGAGCCATAGCCCTGCATGCGGATGTAGCCCGTGTTGTAGACGCCGAGGATGTCCACGCCGCCGCGCTCGATGAACTTGGCGGCGATTCCGTTGCCCGCGCCGGTCATCACCAGTGGATTCCCGCTCTTGATCTCCCCCCACAACCGGTCAAGGAACTCTTGACGAGAGTATCGTATTGCCATCTCGATTCGCCTCCTATTGCTTCTGCTCGATAAGCGAAATGAGCAACTCCGCCGCCTCAGTGGCAAAAACGGGGTCGTCGATATGTGTGTCTCGCTCGATGACCTCAATATTGTCTGGCAGACCGGCTTTCAGAGCCTCCACAAAAGCTGCATCTGACTCCGGATCGTGGAATCCCATACCTTCGACTGCGTAGCTGTCGTAGCCAGCCGCCGGGATCACGAAGTAGGCTTTGTCTGTCGTATGTTGCAGGCGGCTGGCGATTTCCTTCCCGACGGCAGCCATTTCCTCTGCGTTGAGGCGCAGATCGGTGATTTGCGGGCTGTGCGCTATCAGGGTGCGGCCCTTGTACTTCTCGGGGACCGTTTCCGGTTCGTTGAAGACCAGGACTTCAATCGCGCCGGGGCAGAGCACTTGAGGAAGGCCCAGCTTGCCCGCCGTCGTGAGGCGCTTGTCCCCTCCGGCCAGCAGCGCGTCGTACATCTCGTTGGAGACTTCGATGGTCGAATAGTCGAGCACCGCGCCGATGATGCCCTCTTCCATCATTTGTTCCATCGCCCGCCCGCCGGGGCCAATCGCGTGGAAGACGATGGTCTCGTAGCCTGCCGCTTCCAGCACTTCCATGGCCTTCATCGCACCCAGGGTCGTGATACCCACCGTTGTAACCGCCACCAGCGGTTTGTCGCCCTGCTCCAGCACCACCTCAGAATCGGCCATGCCGCACGCGGCAGCGGCAGCATTGGCCAGTATTTTGCGTGTCAGTGGATTAAGGCCAAGGATGTCAGCCACCGAGAACATCATCGTCAGGTCTTTGATATCCACCCAGGGAGCAACGTTGCCGGAGGCCATGGTGGAAACCATCACCTTAGGAAAGCCGTAGGGCAGGGCGCGCATGACTTTCGTCGAGAGTGTTGTGCCCTGCGTGCCGCCCATTGCCACGATGGCATGCACCTTGTCCTTAGCCGCCAAATCCACCACGATCTTGCTTGCGCCATCAGCCATGACCGGTGCGGCGACCTCACGGTCTGGATTTGCAAGAAGCTGCTTGAGTGGCGTGCCGCCAGCTTCTGCTACCTCCTCACGGGTGACGTCGGCTTTGGTGGCGGGCGTTCCCACGACACCTGTGTCCACAACCAGGGCCTGGTGTCCCATGGCTTCAATCTGCTCACGCATATAGTGGGCTTCGTGTCCCTTCGTGTCCAAGGTCGCCAGAACGACGATGGTTTTGCCGCTCATCTCAGAACTCTCCTTTGTTCAGTTGAACGCGCGGTTACCGCCCGTGCAATCGCAGACGATTCGTGAAGCTTGGAAGGTTTCTCAACAGCAGTATACAAGAATTGCAGGGAATCTTGAAGGAGCGACTTGAGAACCCCTGCCTTCGTCGCCTTCGTGTCAAATTGGGGAGCCAATCAAGTATGTATATACTTCTGAGACCGACGACAGACCAGACACGGTCAATTCGACAACAGAGAAGGAACGGCAACATGATCCCTGAGACGATGCAGCAGGTCCTCTTCTATGGCATTCAGGACTTGCGGTTGGAAGAGGCGGCGGTACCGTCCATTGGTCCTAATGAGGTCCTCGTGCGGGTCAGACGGTGCGCCGTGTGCGCTACTGACGTGCGCAAATACTATTACGAAAATTACACTCCTCTGAAGGTACCCACCAACCTTGGACACGAATGGAGCGGCGATGTCGTCAAAGTCGGCGAAAGCGTGAAGGGCTTCGAACCTGGAATGCGCGTTGGGGGAGAGGGTTTTTTCGGCTATGCCGAATACGGTAGGGTGACAGAGGATTTGCTTCCCTTCTTGCTCCCACTTCCAGAGAGTGTAAGCTACGAGGAGTCCACATTCATCGAGCCACTGTCGGATTGCATCCACGCTCTTGCCCGGCGCGCACGGCTTCGCATTGGGGAAGTGGCTCTCGTCGTTGGCGCCGGTCCAATGGGCTTACTGTGTACCGGAGTGGCAAGTCTGATGGGCGCAAAAGTCATCGTGTCTGAATTGCTGCCCGAAAGACGCGAAATGGCGCGGGAGTTTGGCGCCGATATCGTGCTGGATCCCGAGACCGGCCCAGTGCAAGACCAGATAAGGGACATCAATGGCGGCCAACTGGCCGCAGTGTCGGTGGTGACTGTGGCCGTACCCGCTGCCACTAACGCTGGAATCATGTCTGTAGGAGAAAGGGGCAGAGTGGTCCTGTTTGGGGGTGGTCCCAAAGGCACGACTGTCGAGATTGACCCCAATTGGATACATTACAATGAGATCTCTCTCATGGGCAGCCATTGGGTTGGCATAGGAAGCCACAAGGAACACAGACTACATTCCGTAGCTCTCGGCATCATTGCTTCTAAGAAGGTGCCGGTGGCTCGCCTGGTGACTGAGAGATACTCGCTTGCGCAGCTAGACGAAGCTATCCAGGCTGCTTCCAGGACGGATACGTTCAAGATCATGGTCGAACTCTAGGACTGTGGTGAGGGTCGGTCCCCCAGTAAATCACTCACGTCGTCCTCGTTCGTAACGAAATAGGCCCACCGATGTTCCAGTTGGCTCAGTGCGTGTAACGAAACAAAGGGGGCACGGCGTGCCGTGCCCCAACGTAGGTGATCCAATCTGCGCGGGCTATTCTCCGGCGGGGACCCAGATGTTTTTCACCTGCGTGGCTTCCCGGAGGAATTCCTGGCCCTCGCCTTGCTGGCGGTCCCGCCAGTCGCGGGATTTGCCGTAGTTGGCCCAGGTGCGCTTCATGTTGACGGCGGAGCGGTATTCGACGTGATAGCTGCCCTCTGCCGTGCCGAAGTACCAGACGGAATCGACGTCTTCGTGCTCGACGAGGGTCTTGGTGAGGTGGTCGCGATTGCCGGTGACGATGTTGACCACGCCCGGCGGCACGTCGGAGGTGTCTAACACCTGGTAGAAATCGGTGGCGCTGAGGGGGTATTTCTCGCTGGGAATGACGACCACGGTGTTGCCGCGCGCTATGGCGGGCGCTATCAGGGAGATGAAGCCCAGCAAGGGCTGCTCGTCGGGGCAGGCGATGCCAATGACGCCGACGGGTTCGCTGGCTCCCAGTGTAACCCCGCGCAGGCCGGTTTCCTGGATGGTGCCGCCGTATTTGTCGGCCCAGGCGGCGTAGGTGAACAGGCGAGAGATGGAGAGGTCCACCTCTTCACGAGCCGATTTGGCGCTTTCGCCGGTCATGGCGGCGATGCGCCTGGCAAACTCGTCGGCCCTGGCGGCCAGATTTTCGGCCACGTAGTAGAGAATCTGGACGCGGTTGAAGGGGGTGCGCTCCGACCAGCGTTCTGAGGCCCAGAGGCCCGCTTTGGTGTGGGCTGCCTCCACAGCGTTCCGAATGTCCTTGCGATTGCCGTCGCCGACCTGCCCGACCAGTTCACCATCGGGGCCCAGCACGGAACGGGTGTAGCTGCCGTCGGGCCGGACCTGCTTGCCGCCGACGTACATCTTGGCGGTGCGGTCCACGCCGAGCGACTTGTCCTGGTTTGAGACGGCGGTGAGAGGGACCGGGTGCGGCGGGACGTGCGCGCCCCATTCTGACGCTTCGTCCTCTGGGGGGGGCGTGAAGTCTGGCCGGGGACGGTCTTTCCAGGCGGGGCGGAGGTAGTCGAAGACGCCTTCGAGGCCACCTTCGCGGCCAAAGCCGCTTTCGCGGTAGCCGCCAAAGCCGGAGGCGGCGTCGAACAGGTTGGTGCTGTTGATCCAGATGGTGCCCGCTTTGATCTGGTGAGCCACGTCGACGGCGAGGTTGACGTTGTCGGTCCACACGCTGGCCGCCAGTCCATAGCGGGTGTTGTTGGCTAAGGCTATGGCCTCTGTGGGGGTGCGGAACTCGAAGCCGACGAGGACGGGGCCGAAGATCTCTTCCTGGGCGACGCTGGCTACCGGGTTGACGCCGGTGAGGAGGGTCGGGGGATAGAAGCAGCCGTTTTCGGGCATGGGCACTTCCGGCTGGTAGATGGTCGCGCCTTCGGAAACGCCGATCTTGACCCAATTGTCGATGGTGTCGTACTGTTTCTGGTCTACGATGGCACCGATGTCGATGCTCTTGTCGAGGGAGTCGCCGGTGCGCAGGGTGTCCATGCGGCGGCGGAGTTTCTTGAGGAAGCCTTCGGCGATGCTCTCCTGGACGAGCAGCCGCGACCCGGCGCAGCAGACCTGCCCCTGGTTGAACCAGATGGCATCAACGATGCCTTCGACGGCGCTGTCCTGGTCGGCGTCTTCGAAGACGAGGAAGGGTGATTTACCGCCCAGTTCGAGGGTCAGTTTTTTGCCGGAACCCGCCGTCTGGCGGCGGAGGATGCGCCCGACCTCTGTCGAGCCGGTGAAGGCGATCTTGTCGACGTCGGGATGGCCGACGATCATGCCGCCCGCTTTGCTGCTGCCGGTGATGATGTTGACGACGCCGGGAGGCAGCCCGGCCTCGGCGACGATCTGGGCGAAAAGGAGCGCCGACAGGCGGGTGTAGGAGGCCGGTTTGAGGACGACGGTGTTGCCCATCGCCAGCGCGGGGGCGATCTTCCAGGCGAGCATCAACAGGGGGAAATTCCAGGGGATGATCTGCCCGACCACGCCGACGGGCTGGTAGTCGCGCAGTTCGGTGTCGGCTAACTGCGCCCAGCCTGCGTAGTAGTAGAAGTGCCGGGCCAGCAGGGGCACGTCGATGTCGCGGGATTCGCGGATGGGCTTGCCGTTGTCCATGGATTCGACGACGGCCAGCAGGCGGTGGTGCTTCTGGATGTGGCGGGCCAGCGCGTACAGATGGCGCGCGCGCTCGTGTCCCGGCGTTTTGCTCCAGGTGGTGAAGGCTGCGCGCGCCGCCGCGACGGCGGCGTCCACGTCTTCCTGGGTGGCCTGGGTGGTTTTGGCCATGACCTCCCCAGTGGCCGGGTTGAGACTGTCGTAGGTGTCGCGGCCTGGGGGTTTGAGCCATTCGTTGTCGACGAACAGCCCGAAGTGGCGGTCGTGGTCATCCAGCCAGGCATTGGCCGCCGCAGGGGATTCCGGGGCGGGGCCGTATTCCATGGTTTCGAGCCTGTCTGATACGCTCATCTTCTTTCTCCTCTAGCCCATCGGCATGTGATGGCGGGCGGCGTAGCGCCCGGTCACCTGGTGGGAAAGCTGGCGTTCGATGTCGGCCAGGAGGCTGCTGGCCCCAAAGCGGAACAGCTCTGGGCCGAGCCATTCGTCGCCCAGTTCGTCTTTGACCAGGGCCAGCCAGGACAGCGCTGCTTTGGCCTGGCTGATGCCCCCGGCGGGCTTGAAGCCGATCTTGTACCCGGTCCGGTCTTGGTAGTCGCGAATGGCGCGCGTCATGACGAGGCCAACGTCGAGGGTGGCGTTTACTTTTTCTTTGCCCGTGGAGGTCTTGATGAAGTCAGCCCCGGCCATCATGCAGACCGCGCTGGCTTTGCCGACGTTGGTCAGCGTGCCCAGCTCGCCAGTGCCCAGGATGGTTTTGAGGTGGGCGTCGCCGCAGGTCTGGCGATAGGTCTGGACCTCGTGGTACAGCGCTTCCCAGTTGTGGCGCAGCGCGTGTTCGCGGGTGATGACGATGTCGATCTCCCTGGCTCCGGCTTTGACCGAGGCTTGGATTTCTTCGACGCGCTGCTCAAAGGGGTTCAGCCCGGCGGGGAAGCCGGTGGAGACCGCCGCTACCGGGATGTCTGTCCCCTGTAGGGCTTCGATGGCATCCGGCACGCGTTGGTGATAGACGCAGACTGCGGCGGTGCGGATGTTCTTTTCGCCGACGCCCAGGGCGTCGAGAATGTCTTGCCGGACGGGCCGGCGGGCTTTGGCGCAGAGGCGTTGGACGTTGCTGGGGGTGTCGTCGCCGGAAAGGGTGGTCAGGTCGATGCAGGTGATGGCTTTGAGCAGCCAGGCGGCCTGCCATTCTTTTTTGATGGAGCGGCGGGCGGTGTGGGTCTTGCTGCGCCGCTCTACCGCGCTGCGATTGACGCGGATGTCATTCACCCAACCCAGGTCAAGGGGGATGCCGGGGTTGCGCTCATGAGGGGCCATGTTTTTACGCTCCCTTCGCGAAGGAATTTCGGGGTGGGCCGATTTCCTTTCGGTGATTGCTGTAAATCGCTACTGGGCACGGATCTGGGCACGGCAGGCCGTGCCCCTACTGACACAAATAGTGTCCGGGAGTGCCTACCAAAGTGGAATGGGGGGCGAATGGCCATTCGCCCCTACCTCAGAATAGGTGTGTCGGTGACTACCATAGAGCTTGTCGATGACCTTCGTCGCCACGACCTTAGGCACTCTCACAATGTCTTACCCAAACCTCATCTTTTGGCGGGACACAAGTGTACCATAGGCTGGCGGGCCGGGCGCGGCTATTCCTCCCCGCCAGCGTCGGAGGCCGTGGACTCTGCCCGCTCAGGGACTGCCGGCGGGGGCACGGCAGGCCGGTCTCCGCTGTAGATTTCAGAGATGCGCTCGTCGATTTCGGCGTTTAGCTCGTAGTAGACCTCGTCGGAGAGGTTGCCCCGCCGCAGCATGTCATAGAGTGCGACCTTCTGCTCCTCGGCGATGGCCCTACGGGTCGCCCGGATGTCGGACTGGATGAGTTCCGGGTGTTGGGCGGTCAGCGCTTCGACGGCACTCCAGGCTTCTTCGGTTTGCTGGGTAAAGTTGCGCTTCAGGCGATCCCGCACGGTGCCGGAGAAGGCGTTCTGGGCGTGCAACCGGTCTACTGCGTGGGTCGCCGCGTGCAAGATGGTCCATCTGGCGCGCAGGCGTTCGTACTCCCGGCGCAGCTCGGAGGGTTGGGTCATCTTCAGGGCGGTGAGCAGGGGGCGCATGGTGAGGCCCTGTATCACCACGGAGAAGAAGACCGCGCCGAAGGCCATCAACTCCAGGAGGTCGCGCTGGGGCAGTTCGGGGGGCAGGCTGAGAGCCAGGGCGAGGCTGACCGATCCGCGCAGCCCGCCCCAATACAGCACGTGGACCCAGCGCAGGGGGAGTCCCCGGCGGCTGCGCATGTTGGCGATGAATCCCAGAGGGTAGATGACCAGCAAACGCGCGACCAGCATCGCCAGAATGGCAATCGCTACCGGGGTGGCGTTGGCTGCCAGCGGGCGCAGGTCTACGTCCAAGCCGATTATCAGGAAGATGGCCGAGTTGATGAGGAAGGCCAGATACTCCCAGAATTCGTTGAGTGTCAGCCGCGTGCTGGCCGCCAGGCCGCCCTGTGCGGCGAAGTTGCCCACGTACATGCCCGCCACCACTACTGCAATCACCGGCGAGACGCCCAACTCCTCGCCCAGGAGGAAGGTGCCGTAGGCCAGGACCATCGTCAGGGCCATGTCGATGAAGGGGTCTTCTGTGCGGCGCATCATTTGGGTGAAGAGGAGTCCGGCCACCAGCCCCAATACGATGCCACCCGCTACCACGACAAAGAACTGGGCGATGCTCCCGGCAATCGAGAATTCCTCGTGGCCGAGGACGACGGCCAGCACGATTTCAAAGAACACCAGGGCGGTGCCGTCGTTGAACAGGCTTTCGCCCTCGACGATGGTGCCCAGCCGTTTGGGAACGCCCAGCTCTTTGAAGATGGCCAGCACGGCAATCGGGTCGGTGGCCGAGATGAGCGCGCCAAACAGCAGCGCCAACCCGATGGGCAGCTTGATGAGTACCACGAGAATCACGGTGACGATGGTGGCGGAGATGAGGATGCCCGGCGCGGCCAGAATGGCAATAGAGCGGACGTTGTCTCGTAGTTCTTGCAAATCCAGTTTGAAGGCCGCGTCGAACAACAGCCCCGGTAGGAATGTCACCAGGATCAAGTGCCGGGTCAGCGTCACCTTGGGAATCTCGACCAAGGTGGTGCCAAAGATGCTGACGGCCACGCCGGTCAGGACCATGGCAATCGTGTAGGGCACCCGTGCCCGCTGGGCAAAGACGGCGATCAGGGAGGCCGTTGCTAATAAGAGTATGAGTTGTGTTTCTATCTGCACTGTGCTTACCCCTCAACCATTATTGTTCAGTCGGCCTGACAACGGCGGGTTCTTACGCCATCGTCAGGAGCCAGATGTGCACCTGGCTTACCGTCTCGTCCCGTTCGCCTGCCGAATTGGCGGCGAACAGGTAACCATCGCGAAGAACGATGTCGTTTAGCCGGTTCAGTTCCACACCCAGCGCCGCTCTGCGCACCAGCAGTTCGCCAAGCGAGAGGTCCTCGTCGCCAGGGGTGTAGCGCTGCAGAATGGCTACCTCCAGCGAGTCGTAGTCGTACCGCTCCCCGCGTGCGTCCAGCGACGGCTCCAGCAGGCGATAGGCGATGCGCAGCCGCCTGCTGAGGAGAAACAACGGCAGGGTGTCGCGCGTTGGCCCAGCCAACAGCACTTCTGACACGACGTAGCTCTGGGCCAGACCGAGGATGTTGGGGGGCGGGATGTCTGGTACCAGCCCTTCTTCGACCAGCATCGTCTTCTCGGCCATCTCCAGGGGGCGCACCATCTCTTCGATGCGGTCCTCGGCCTGCAACCCCCGGTGGCGCGCGCCGCCGAAATTCAGCCGGACGTCGCTCCTGCCGGTGCGGGGCCGGACGAGATTACCCGGTTTTTGCAGGCGCTCTACGCCCTGATTGGCCCCAGAGACTTCGTCCACTTCGGCTAGGAGGTGCCCTTCGAAGTCGTAGCCCGACTGCGCCATCCAGCCTTCTTCGCCGTAGATTTCTTCGACGTAGAAGTCGAGGTCGGGGCCGACGCCCAGCAGCCCGCATTCGCCGCTATGCCGCAGCAGCACCGTCCGCACGTGTTCGAAGTTGACCATGTGTCCCCGCATTTCCTCAGAGAGGGGTGCGTATAGAGGGGAATTATAACATCCTGCCCAGGTGAGTTTGCAAAGACATGTGTAAGAAACAGGGCTGAAGGGAGAGTCCACAGATTACATAGATTTCACAAATAATTTCCGTCCTGCCTGGGAGATGAGAAAAGGCCCAACTGTGCGTCGGGCCTTTGGGACTGGCTGGAATGGAGATCAGCCGGCTGCTGGCGCTGGCTCGCCTCCTTGTTCAATCTGCATAGCCAGCTGGCCGAGGATGTGACCGGAGAAGTAGGTCATGGCGGCGGTCAGGAGAATCGAGCCCAGGCCAAGGGTGACGATGGAAGCCAGGACGAGGAGGACCATGCCCAGGATGATGTAGATCAGGGCCATTATGAAAGCGCCCAGGTTGTCGCGCACCAGACCCAGGTTGGTGCCGATTTCCATGAAGGTGTTGAAGGTCTCGGTGTCGGCGAAGCGGAGCAGGCCGCCCGCAAAGGTAGCGCCCGCCACGATGCTGTAGATGATGGCGAGACAGCCGCAGCAGGCCATGAGGACGCCAACCACCGGGCCCAAGGCTTCGGGGTCGGCACCGCCCTCTAGAGCAGCAGCCATGCCGCCGCCGCTCGCCGTTATCACGATGGCGCCCACACACCAGAAGAGCAGTGTCGGGAGTTGATAAAGGATGTATGCTCCCAGCACCATCAGGCCCTTCATGACGTAGTCGCCGAAGTCGTCCCAGGCGGGAAGGGGCAATTCCACGCCGTCTTTGACGTTCTTGATGAGCCTGACCTGCCAGCCGTACAGTGGGGCGAGGCCGATGACCGGGATGACCAACTGAATCAGGCTCACGGCAACGGCAATGCCCAGTTTCGAGAGCCATTCGTCATCATCGAACGGGTAGGTTAGTGCTTTTCCGAATTCCACGGACGTCTCCTCCCAGAGATATGTGCTATCTCAGTGTTTTGAATAAATAGGGTATTGCCAACATTGTAGGGATTCGGGCATCTTTGTCAACTGAGAGGCCACAATCCCTGAGTTGGAGGACCTCAGCTTTCTTGCTGGCGCACGATGGTGCAGCCGCGCGCTTCAGTGACGGCAGGGTTCGGGGTTTTGCCCGCAAGGAGAGCCGCCAGCGCGTTGTCCAGGTAGTTGATTGTAGGTTCTCGCTCCATGGTGCGGTCATCTATCGCGCCGTGGTAGGCCAGCAGCCCCTCGCGGTCTATCACGAAAACGTGCGGTGTGATCGTCGCGCCGTAGGCGTTGGCCACTTCGTGGCCGGGGTCGCGCATCACGGTAAAGGCCAGTTTCCGTTCGGCCATCGCCGCCCGCACGCGGTTGTCGCTTTCGTCGGCGTTGCTGTTTATGGCCATGAAGCGGATGTTCTGGACAGCCCAAAGCGGCACACGGTCGTGGAAGTAGGCATCGTACATGACCGACCACGGGCACTCGGCAGACCAGAAGTCGAGGACGACGAAGTGTCCTTTCAGGTCGCCGAGGACGATCTGGTCGCCGCGATTGATGACCGGCAGCATGAAGTTGGGTACGGGAGCGCCGATAGCGAGTTCGGTCTTTTGTGAATCGGACAACGAATCCTCCAGTTGGTAAAGGTCAAACGCCGTTAGCAGACACGTCAGGGGGCAATGATACTATGCCTTGGCCAAATTCGTAAAGGCGTATTCACTTATGTGTCGCCGGGGAGCTACCTCACGCGTCCTGGATCAGGCCGAATCCGCCGCCCCACACTTCTGTGGTGGCGTTTACGATGACGAAGGCCGCCGGGTCAATTTCTTGCACCAGACGGCGCAGCCGCGCGACCTCAGTCTGGTTGATGATGCACAGGAGCAGCGAGCGCGGCGCGCCCGTGAAGGCTCCTCGGGCCGAGAGCACGGTCACGCCGCGATGGAGGTCGTTCAGCAGCGCATCGCGCACGCCTTCCCACTCGTCGGAGATGATGAGCGCCTGCCGCGCGCGCCGTCCACCGGCCAGCACGACGTCCATGGCCCAGGCGCTGATGGCGACGACCATCACGCCGAACATGGCCTGCTCCAGCCCAAAGACGATGGCCGCCGCCGCGATGGGCAGTGCGTCGGAGAGGAAAATGCCCCGGCTGACCGACAGCCCGGTGAAGCGGTGTATCAGCCGGGCGACGATGCCCCCGCCGCCCATCGTGCCCTGGGCCAGAAAGACCAGCCCTGCGCCAAGGCCGCTCATCAAGCCGCCGTAGGAGACGTAGAGCAGGGGGTTTTCGGTGATGGGGGTCTCCGGCGGCGGCAGGAGGTCCAGCGCCAGCGAGAAGACCACGACGGCAAAGGCGGTCCGCACGCCGGTTCCCAGCCCTCCTGCCCAACGCAATCCGGCCACAAACAACGGGAGGTTGAGCGCCAGCGTGACCAAACCCACCGGGGTCCCGAAGAAGTGACGCAGCAGAATGGCGATGCCGCTCACGCCGCCGGGCACGACGTCGTTGGGCACGAAGAACAGGTTGAAGGCCAGCGCGATCAGAAACGCGCCTACCGTGATTTGCAGGATGTCCAGCAGTGCGCGCCGCCAGTCGCTTCCATTCAGCAGTTGGAGCGCGCGCTGCCACGTTACTTTGACGCGATTCATCAGATGGGGTTCCTTTCCTGCCACAAAATTGCGCGGATTGTATCAGAAGTAACGGCAGGCTGCCTTCACATGCTCTTAACAGTAGGGTGTCCTGTTCTTTCGGCAGGGATGGTGAGCGCCCACGAATGGCTCAAGTCTCACGGATTGATTCTGGGAAAGCGGCGTGGTCAAAGAGAGAAGCCACCGTCACCGGTGGCTCGTCGGGCTTTGTGGTGGATCGTTGGGTTTAAGGCTGTTCGATTATCCAGACTTTGAGATGGAGTCCGCCGAACGAGAGGATGTCGCCGTCGCTCACTTCGGCGACGGGGTTGGCCTCGTCGAGTGCCCTCGCGTTCAGGTAGGTTCCGTTGGCGCTCCCCAGGTCGAGGACGAGGAGCCGGGATGTCGTGGGACGCAACAGGGCGTGCTGTCGCGATACCCCAAACTCTGTTCCCGCGCACGGCGTCAGGTCCAGGTCCGGACGAATCCCGTCTGCCGCACGCCCCACAAGGACATCTCCGCAGAGTTCCAGCGCCGGTGGTTCATCGTTGGCGTCAAGGCTCTCAAGCTTGATGCGCCACGGCTGGTGGACCAACGCATCATCCATGTCCACCGGATTGGCAGGCAGGCGAACGAAGGTGGTGATGGCCTGACGGTCTATCTGGGCGGCTTCGGACAGCTCGCCAGGAGCCTTCCACCTGTCCTCTCGGGCCGACACAATAATATCTCCCACCAAGATGGCCCGCTCAGCGTCCGTGCCCAGTTCTACCAGGTCGGAGGTGGGGTGTTTGTCCAAAAGCTTGGGTGCAAGAAGATTGATGGTCATGAGTTCCAGTCCGCTAAACTTACGCTCGAATTCATCCTCAATTGTAGGAGGTTGCGGCAGATCATTGGCTAAAAAAAGGTAAATAATCTGGAGGTGAGTTGAACGTGGCCAGGGCAGCCAGGCGGGCGAGAATCCAGACCTTCCCGGTCAGGCTGTGGCAGGCGTTTCACAAAACGGCTTGAATTTGCTATAGTGTGGCTCGGTTGACGATTATGAAGACGACCTTGCTGAGATCAACGTTCGTTCTCGTCGCGCTGGCGCTGGTGCTGGGCGGCTGCGGGCGCAGCGGGGCGGCACCCACGCCGGTGTTGGGGGTGGGCAGCACGCCGGGCAAGGCGCTGGCGACGATCTGGCTGTCGCCGACGCCCCAAGTGGGTCCCCTGGCAACTGCCCCGCCGACGTTCACGCCTGCGCCCACGCTGCCCCTGCCCACGCTGGGGGCGGCCCAACCCACGCTGCCTATCGGCACGGTGGGGCCGCTTCAGGAGCCGATTTCGACGCCGACCCCCGAAGGTACATTGCCCGGCGGCACGCCAGCGACGCCCGCACCAGGGGAGTGCGCCTCGGCACCTCCCGACGTGTTTGGACAGGTCTGGGGGGGTAACGCGGGGGCGCGCGAGCGACTCGGCTGTCCGGTCGGTTTGCCGACATCCCGCACCGCCGCTTACCAGGACTTCGAGCACGGCTTCATGTTTTGGATTGAGGCCGAGAACAGCATCTATGTGCTGTCCAATACGGCTATCGAGCAGGCCCAGGAGACGGATACGTGGTGGCGGCTGGACGACACTTTCGCCGAGGGCGATCCCGTCGCCGACGATACGCTGACGGCCCCGGATGGTCTGCTCCAGCCGGAGCGTGGCTTTGGTAAGGTGTGGCGCAACAATGGCTTCGTGCGGGAGGCTGTGGGGTGGGCGACCGGGGAGGAGGAGGGCTATGAGGCGGAGTGGCTCGACTTTGAGCGCGGGTGGATGTTGACTTCGCCGGGTGGGGAGCCGGTCTTTGTGCTGATTCCGACGGTCGAGTCGCCGGATAACAGTGGCGTCCATTTGGGGCCGCAGTTCGTGCCGTAGAGGGGGGATGCCTGACAAATTGGAGATGTGGGGCGAACCCTCACGCTACCGCTCAGGACAGGCAGCCGTTCGCCCCTACCTCAGAATAGGCGTGGACGAAAAAAGGCCCTGGTTGCTGCCAGGGCCTTTGGGGTTCTTGTGGTGAGCGGGTTTAGCCGGCCATCGGGGTTTCGAGTTCTTCCCCTTCCTCGACCTGGGTGAAGGTGAGGGTGGGGCCGTCGTCGCCGTCGGCGATGTCGATGAGCACGATGCTTCCCGGCTCGAAGTCGCCTGCCAGCAGCCCGTCTGAGAGTTTGTCTTCTATCCTGTCTTGAATGACGCGGCGCAGCGGGCGCGCGCCAAACTCGGGGTTGTAGCCTTCGTCCGCCAGGTACTCGCGGGCGGCGTCGGCGAGGCGCAGCGTGAGGCCGTAGGTGACGACGCGCTCGCTGACCTTGGCGATTTCCAGGTCGACGATTTCTGAGATTTCGTCCTTGCTGAGGGAGCGGAAGACGATGATGCCGTCCACCCGGTTGAGGAACTCTGGGCGGAAGGTGCGTTTGAGTTCGTCCATCAACTTCTTGCGCATCTCGTCGTATTCTTGCTCGGCCTCTAGCTCTATGTCTCTGGGTATTTCGAAGCCCAGCGAGGTGCCGCGCTTGATGGTGTCCGCGCCGACGTTCGAGGTCATCACGACGACGGCGTTGCGGAAGTCTACCTTGCGCCCGCGCGCGTCCGAGAGGTGGCCTTCTTCCATGATCTGCAGCAGCATGTTGAAGGCTTCGGGGTGGGCCTTTTCCACTTCGTCAAAGACGACGATGGAGTAGGGGCGGCGGCGGACGGCTTCGGTCAGTTGACCGGCGTCTTCGTAGCCGACGTAGCCTGGAGGCGCGCCGACGAGCCGGGCGACGGTGTGTCGCTCCATGAACTCGGACATGTCGAGTTGGACGAGGGCGTCCTCGGAGCCGAACATGAACTCGGCCAGGGCTTTGGTCAGTTCGGTCTTGCCGACGCCTGTCGGGCCGAGGAAGATGAAGGAGCCGATGGGGCGGCCAGGGTCTTTGAGGCCCGCGCGCGCGCGGCGCACGGCCTTGGAGATGGCTTCGATGGCTTCGTCCTGGCCGACGATGCGCTTGTGGAGGGCGTCTTCCATCTGGAGCAGGCGCTCCGATTCCTCGCCTGCGATGCGCATGACGGGGATGCCGGTCCACATGGCGACGACTTCGGCGATGTCCTCTTCGGTGAGGGTGGCTTCGCCTTCGGTGTTCCAGTTGGCCTTGAGTTCTTCTAGTTCTTGCTCGAGTTCGATTTCGCGCTGTTGGAGCGCTTCGAGTTCTTCGCCCTTGGCCTCGCCGGACGCGATCTGCGACCGCGTTTCTTCGATTTCGTCGGTGGTGGTGCGGACGCGCATGGCTTCTGGACTCTTGTACATGCGCACGCGCGAGGCCCCTTCGTCTACGAGGTCGATGGCTTTGTCGGGCAGGTAGCGGTCGGGGACGTAGCGGGCGGACAGGTGGGCGGCGGAGTCGATGGCTTCGTCGGTGATCTTGAGGTTGTGGTGTTCCTCGTAGGCGCCTTTGATACCGTGCAGGATCTGGATGGTCTCGTCGACGGTTGGCTCTTCAACCATGATCGGTTGGAAGCGGCGCTCCAGGGCGGCGTCCGACTCGATGTGGCGGCGGTATTCGTCCAGCGTGGTCGCGCCGATGGTTTGCAGTTCGCCGCGAGCCAGGGCGGGCTTGAGGATGTTGGCGGCGTCGACGGAGCTGCCCGCCGAGCCTGCGCCGACGAGCATGTGCACTTCATCGATGAAGAGGATGGAGTCGGCGGATTTGAGTTCGTCGATGACGCGCTTGAGCCGTTCTTCGAATTGGCCGCGATACATGGTGCCGGCGACCAGGGAGCCTACGTCCAGTTGGAGCAGGCGCTTGCCCAACAGGGGGCCGGGTACTTCGCGCGCGACGATGCGCTGGGCGAGGCCCTCGACGATGGCGGTCTTGCCGACGCCGGGTTCGCCGATGAGGGCCGGGTTGTTTTTGTTTCGCCGCGAGAGAATCTGGATGACGCGCTCGATTTCCATCTGGCGGCCAATCACCGGGTCGAGTTTGCTGTCCTCGGCGTAGGCTGTCAGGTCGGTGGCAAGCTGGTCAACCAGGGGCGTCTTCTGGCCGCGTTCTTTGCGGGCCGCCGAGGGCCGCGTGGGCCGGGCCGACGTTCCTGGGCTTTCTTGCAGCATGCGGCGCGTTTGTTTGCGTACCCTGTCGGGGCTGATGTTGAGTCGCCTGAGCACGTCGATGGCGACGCCTTCGTTGTGGCGAATCAGCCCAAGCAGCAGGTGTTCGGTTCCGATGTAGTGATGTCCCATCTGGCGCGCTTCTTCGACGGCCAGTTCGAGCACTTTCTTTGTGCCTGGGGCCAGGTCAATGCGGGTGAAGGGTGTCCTTTGCCCTGAGCGGGTCATGCGCTCGACAAATTGCTGTACCTGTTCCGTTTCCAGACCCATTTCGCGCAGAACGCGCCCAGCTACACCCCCTTCTTCGCGCATCAGGCCGAGCAGCAGGTGTTCGGTTCCGATGTAACTGTGTTGCAACCTTTCGGCTTCTTCTTGAGCTAGTCCTAGCACGCGCCTCGCACGTTGTGTGAAGCGCTGCATTTTATCGGCCACGTTGTCGACCTCCGTGCTATCCAGCACCCTCTCTTCGAATATACCAATACCAGTGTTTTTTGGTGAAGAATCACTTCTACTTCCGACGGATTGTTGTGACTTTACCTTACCTTAATTGGACCAATCTTGCCAATGAAGCGTTATTCCCAGGTTGTTTTCCTAGTCTGCTTCATTCTCTTGTTCTGTTTCGGCGTCAGGCGTTTCAGCCAGGCCGGTTTCTTCCTGTGGGTCCGGTTCTGCCTCTGGTGGGTCCGGTTCTGCCTCCGGTTCAGCGGCGGCGACGGGTTCTTCGATGGTGTCGGGGGTGTCGGGCGTCGCTGCGGCGTATTGGTCTGCTTCGGCGGCAGGTTCTTCGGCGGCGGCCCCGTCAGGTTCGGCAGGCGTGGCTTCGACGACGTTGGTTTCTGTGGGGCTTTCGCTGGCGGGTTCTGCGGACATGATTTGCCAGTCTCTGTCGAGGTAGGCTTCGGAGTCCACCCGCTTGAGGCTGAGGCCCACGCGCCGTTTGTCGGGGTTGATGCGAACGATGCGCAGCGTGAGGACCTGGTTTTCTTCCACGACGTCGCGCGGGTGCTCCACGCGGTGTTCGGCCAGTTCGGAGATGTGGATCAGCCCTTCGATCTCCGGCGTTTCGACCAGCCGCGCGAACGCGCCGAACTTGGTCAGTTTGGTGACGGTCCCCTGTACCAGCTGCCCGACCTGGTAGCGGTTGGCGAGTGTGACCCAGGGGTCTTGCTGGAGGCGCTTGATGCTCAGGCCGACGCGCTGCCGTTCGCGGTCCAGGCTGATGACTTCGACCTGGACCTCATCGCCAACCGAGACGACCTCTTTGGGATGGGTGACGTGTCGCCAGGAAAGCTCGGACAGGTGGACGAGGCCGTCCGCGCCGCCGATGTCGACAAAGGCGCCAAAATCTGTCAGGCTGATGACCCGACCGGACGTTACCTGGCCGACTTGCAGTGTGTCCAGCAGCGCGGCCTTGCGCGCGGCGCGGTTTTCTTTGGTGGCGGCGCGCTCGGAAAGGATGAGGCGGTTGCGTCCGCGATCCACTTCTATTACTTTGACGATGATGGGTTCGTGCAGCATGCTGCCCCAACGTTCTTCGGGCGTTGCGCCGACGCTGCGGCGTCGCCGGTCGGGGCTGACCTGTGAGGCGGGCACGAAGCCACGGACCCCGCCAAAACGCACGATGAGGCCGCCCTTGTTGAAGCCGTTGACGCTGCCTTCGTAGATCAGGGCTTCGGCCATGTACCGTTCGGCCTCGGTCCAGTCCTTTTCTTGCTCCGCTCGCGAGATTGACAGGAGTATATTGCCATTGCGGTCTTCGGGGGTGAGCACGTAGACCATCACGCTGCTGCCGACTTCCAGGCTTGCCAGTGTATCCGCGTCCATCCGGTCTAATTCGGAGGCGACGACCACGCCCTCGGTTTTGCCGCCCACGTCGACGAGGACTTCGGTGGGGCTGGCGCGCATCACCGTTCCTTCGATGATGGCGCCGCGCTTGACGGTTTGCAGCATATCTTCCGCGTCAAGCCAGTCCTCCATCATCTGGGCCGCCCCGGCGGGTTGGGTTTCCGCGGGGGGTGCTCCGGCCTCCACGACCTCGTCTTCCCCGGCGGGTTGGGTTTCCGCGGGGGGTGCTCCGGCCTCCACGACCTCGTCTTCCCCGGCGGGTTGGGTTTCCGCGGGGGGCGCTCCGGCCTCCACGACCTCGTCTTCCCCGGCGGGTTGGGTTTCTGCGGGGGGCGCTCCGGCCTCCACGACTTCGTCTTCCCCGGCAGGTTGGGCTTCTGCGGGGGTCTCTTGGGCTTCGACGACCGCGGCGGCCTCGACGGCTTCCTCAGCCGCGACGATTTCTGCTTCGCCGGTGGCGTCAGGGGCCTCGACAACTTCAGCAACGTCCTCTTCTTCAGCTTGAGCTTCTGCGATTGGCTCTGGCGAGTCAGTTGGAGGTGTCTGTGCTTGCGGGTCCGGTGGATCTGCCGGTTGTGACGTGATGTCTGGCGCGTCCTCGGTGTCCAGCGACGGTTCGTCTGTAGTGTGCTCCTCTGGGGGGTTGCTGCCCTCTGGAGCATCAGAGTTCCTGGCCGGTTGTCCGAGAATGTTGTCGTCCAACTGCATACTGACTCCAATTCAATACGCTGGGTGGGCGTATTATAAACGCGAAGATTAGAATTTCAAAACACCTTTTGCAACGATGATAAATTGACGCTATTTTAAGAAAGATCAAATGCCGGTGAGGCTGCCAGGGTGACGTGTTCGGGCTGATACGTGGCCTGGTACGGAGCGGTGAGGACGTTCTTCTAGGGCAGTAAGTTGGTCCGAGGGGAGGTTGTTACGGGTTTGTAACGCGAAACCGGGTGTTCTTCGACCTTCAACAAGGACTGTTTTTGCTACAATGTGGTTCAGGATTTGCCCGTCTGCCTGTCGGCGTGTTGTCCGCTTGCAGCTCAGACTCGGAGGAGTTGCCGGAGTTCTCCGGCCCGGTGGGCATCCTGGAGTAAGGCCGGATTCGGGTCTGGAGTGGCGACAGGTGAACGAACGGAACTGGGGGCCTGTATGAAGCTCAGTGGAGATGCGTCGACCTGGAAGGTTCTGGTTGTGGAAGACGACCACGACAATCTCAACGTTGCCACGCAGGTGCTCGCCTTTCATGGGGCAGAGGTGCACGTGGCCGAGAATGGCGTGACCGGGCTGCAAGTGTTGGAGGAGTTGACGCCGACCGTTGTGCTGATGGATATATCCATGCCGCAAATGGATGGCTGGGAAATGCTGAGGCATATACGGGACAATCCGAAGACCGCTGCCTTGCCGGTCATCGCGGTGACGGCGCACGCGATGGAGGGCGATAAAGAGCGTGTCCTCGCGGCGGGGTTCGACGGGTATATTCGCAAACCGTTCGACGTGCTGACCCTTTTGGATGAGATCAAGAAGAGCCTGGCAAGCCCGGAATCGTGAATCCCACTGTCATACGGCAGACTCTCCCGTCTGCTGGTAAGCGGATAGCACTTACCATTGGCGAAGAGTAGTCTCGCCAGCGCGCTCCTGGTTCCTTTTTCCCTTACTCTCGAAAACGGATTGTGCCGGAGGGCGAAAGTCCAGTATAGTATTTTCCTTGGGCGTGCAGTCGTCGCGGTTGCCTATAATCACATGCTCGTCGGCAAAGCTGAATAGCCAGTCTGTGTTTCCGCTGGGAGGGGAAAATGGAAGGTCTGACCGAACTTCTGGATGAAACTAACCTGCGCGCCGTCGTGACCGTCGTGGCGATTATCGCTGGGACCTTCGCCGCCGGGCGCTTGCTGGTGTACGTGCTGATTGATCTGGTCCTGCTGCGGCTGGCAAAACGCACCGACACTACCCTGGATAATCTGCTGGCCGACGCGGCCCGCCGCCCGCTGTACTTCATCGTGGTGCTGACCGGCTTCAACATTGCGGTGGGCCAGTTGGAAGGGCTGGATGAATCGCTGCAGGTGGTCGTCCAGGATATTCTGTTCGTGCTGGTCATGGCGGTGGGCAGCTACCTGGCGTATCGATTGCTGGCCGATGTGCTCACCTGGTACGCCGAGGGGGTGGCCCAGCGCACCGAGACACGCTTCGACGAGCAGTTCACCGGGTTCATCCGGCGCTTGCTGCAAATCGCGATGGTCATGGTGGTCGGGATCATGATTTTGAGCAAGCTTGAGGTCGATGTGAGCGGGCTGGTGGCCGGGCTGGGCGTCGGCTCGCTGGCGGTGGCGCTGGCGGCGCAGACGCTGCTGGAGAACACTATCGCCGGGTTCGTCATCATGATTGACCGGCCCTTCGTGGTGGGCGATAGAATTTTGCTGCCGAAGGATATCGGGGGCGTTTACGGGACGTGGGGAGACGTGCTGGACATCGGCCTGCGCATCACCCAGGTGCGTTCCGTCGACGGGGTGGTGCTGACGATTCCTAACAGCCTGTTGACCAAGGACGTGATGATCAACTTCAGCCATACCACCAGCCCGGCCTTGCGGGTTCGGATCCGGGTGGGGCTGGTACGGCAATGGGCGAACGTCGAGATGGGTGTGGCGCTGATGGAGGAGATTCTGGCGGCGCACCCCGGCGTGTCGAAACAACCCCGCGCGCCGGAAGTGATCGTGCGCGAACTGCGCGCTTACGACGTGCTGCTCGAAGCCCGCTACTACGTGGAGACACCTCAGCAGATGCGCCGGGTCAACTCGGACGTGCAATCCCAGATTTTGCAGGCGTTTGAACACGAGGGTGTCGGGATGTCTTATCCCACCCAGCTCGAGCAGGTACCGGGCGTGATGGAGTAGACTTCCCACGGGGGGGCATGACGCCATGATTGTGACAGAGAAGCTGACCCTCCTTTCGGAGGGGAATTTTTATACGATCAACATCACCGAGCAGGTGCGGGCGATTGTGTCCGCTTCCGGGATACGGGAGGGGTCGGTGTTGGTTTTTTTCCAGCACACTACCGGCGCGGTGATGATCGTGGAGCACGAAGCGGGCATCCTGGTCGACCTGGAGGATACGCTGGAGCGGATGGTCCCGACGGACGGGGACTACGAGCACCACCGGCGAGGCTTCGACGAGAATGGGGCTTCCCACGTGCGGATGGGGCTACTGAATGCCTCGGTGACGGTTCCGGTGCTGGATGGGGACCTGCTGCTGGGAACGTACCAGGAAATTCTGGTGGTCGATTTCCAGACGGAGCGGGAACCCCGGCGCGTGGTCGTTCAGGTTACGGGGGAGTCGGATGCACCGGATTGATACGTTCGTCGTCTGGATGGGAGGGGTGGTCACGCAGCACTTGACGCAGACGGTCGTGGAGGTGCTGGAGGGGCACGGACGACCGACCGACATCCGTACGCGGCGCGCTCTGGTCGACCTGGAAGCGGATTTGTGTCGCGGGGCGATGCAGGCAGAGGATTTCTGCAAGCGAGTGGTCGAGGTTGGCGGGGCACCGTTCGACGCCGAGACGCTAGAGACGGCTATCCCGCAACGTCTTGCGGTGATGCCGGGTATGCCTGCCCTGCTGGGCGAACTGGCCGAGGCTTACCGGCTGCGTCTGGTGGTGGGGTTTCCCCGGCAGTGGGCGCTGCCGGTGGTCGAGCGCGCAGGGGTGGCGGGATGCTTCTCGGAACCGGTGCTTTTCACCGCCGCGTATGGGCTGGCGGACTGCGGTCCGGCGCTGCTGGAAAAGCTGCTGGCAGCAGGCGAGATTGTCAGGGACAGCACGCTGTGGGTTGACGACCATCCCCACCGCGCGATGAGCGCGATCCGCCTGGGGATTGATGCGGCTATTTTTGTGGACGCGCCGCGCTTGCGACGCGATCTGGGCTTGTGGAGTCTGTTACCTCTCCGCTAGTTTGCGCTGCAGGGCTTCTCGGACTTCGCTCACGTCGGCGTGGCGGCCCAAGGCTCTTTTGCTGAAGACCAGTTCGCCATCCACGGTTACCTCGTAGTCACCACCCCCACCGGGGAGCAGTTCCCAGCTTTCTACGTAAGGTTCAAACTCTTTGAGCAATGTCTCCGTCATACTGACGGCGCGGGGGGTGTAGTTTCAAACTGCGCAGTAGAGAATGGAGACCTTCATGGGGGGGATGTCCTTTGCACCTGGGTGTCGAAGAAATGCGCGTTGGCCCTGAGTATAGCGCCTCCTGGCAGCGCCCACAATCGGCGCACGATGGCGCGGTTGCCGAGGCGACTAGCGCAGCCCCACCAACTCCACCGCATCGATCTGCGCCCACGAGGGCGCGGTGCTTTGATCGAGCGTGATGATGACCGTCGAAACCTGCTGGGGTGTCGCTCCGGGCGGCACGTCGATGGTGAGCACGCGCGGACACTCCAAAACGAGTTGCGGCGCGGCCTGATAGACCACGGGCGTGTCGCCGTAAACGTCCACCAGCCGGACCTGCGTCACGAAGCCGGGGTTGAAGCTCTCGTAGATGTTGATCTGCAGCGGAGTGACCGGCGCGGCGAAGGTTATGGTCAGCTCTTCGCCCTGGCCGTTTGGGGTGGCTGATGCCCAGGCGGTGGTCGCGTCGCCGCAAAAGGAGGTGTTGGGCACGCCTGTAGCCTGTGCTGCCGCGTAGGCGGGCGTGTCGCGCTGCGAACTGGCCATGGCCGTGATTCCCCACTGGCGGGCCTCTTCCAGGTCTGACGCCGCCAGGGTCGGGTTCAGTTCTTCCAGACCGGCGATTATCGTGGGGGGCAGAGGGGCCACTTCGGTGGCGACGCTCTGCTGGAGGTCGCCGACGGCTGTGGCGGCAGCCTCCCCGGTGGCGAACGCCCCGCCAACGTTGGTGCCGATGGCTTGAGCGGTGCCGGCTGTGTTGCGCGTCCTGGTTGCGGTGCTTTGCACCCGGCCCAACGGGCCGCAGACGCAGGCCAGCGCTGCCAGGGCTAAGACAGGCCCGACCAGTCCGACGACTGACCGGCGGTTGGTGGAGGTCTCAGACATCCTTCCCTCCCAGGGTTAGCGCATCCACACCGGGAGAGTATAATCTTGGAGCCAGACGACCGCCAACACAGAGTCTACACCTGTTGGCCTGGGAGATGTCAAGATAATGAATATCCACATTCTATTGGTGGAACCCGATGCAAAGAGTGCGGCCCACTTTCGCGATTCTATTTCTTTTAGCGATGCGCGAGTCACCATCGCCCATTCCGACGTGGATGCGGTTACCCTGATGCAGGCCGGTGTGCAGCCGGACGTCGCGTTGGTTGCCTGGGGTGAGGACTCGTTCGGCAGTCTCGGGCTGATCCACCAACTGCGCGAGGTTCTGCCAACTTTGCCGGTCTTGCTCGTGCTGCAGGAGGGCGAGAAGCCTCTGCCCGACGTCAGCGCGCTGGGGATTCAAGGCGTCGTCGAGAAGCCTTTTTTCTTTCCCACGCTGCCAGGGATATTGCAGACGGCGATGGACGAGGCTCCTGAGGGCATACCGGCTTCTTCGCAGCAAATGCCTCCAGCTGAAGAGATGGGTTTCGCGCAGAGCCTGGCTGCGATGCTGGATGAGTCATTTGGGGGCCAACCGCTGGGTGGACACGTGGAATTGACCCAGCAGAAGATGGACGAACTGTCCCACAAGCTGAAGAATATCGGCCAGGCGTTCGCCCCTGTGCCTCTGCTCCTTTCACAGGATGGGGCGCTGGTTTCTCACGTCGGAAACCTCAGCACCGATTCGGCAGGCGCTATGGCGCGGATGGCCGGGCGTCTGTGGCGCGAGGGGGCCACAAGCCCGGCGCGGGAATGTCTGTGTTTCAAAGACCAGATTCCCGGCGGTGGCAGCGAACGGCGGACGGTCGCGCTCTTCTCTGTGATCGTGGCAGGGGACCTAACGTTGACCGTGCCGTGGGATGGTGACGCTTCGTTCTCCGCGCTGCGCACCGAAACGCTGGATGCGGCGGCGGCGTTGGAGAACCTGTTGTCTTAGAATCTGTCCGTGGGTTTCCGGCAAGTATCAGTAAGATGTTAGCCGATCAGCGGTAAATTGCCGCCGGGCCGGGCACGGCACGCCGTGCCCCTGCCAAGACAGAAGCGATTTGCCGGACGGAACAATTGGCCTGCTTTGTTACCTTCCGCCTGAGGGGAGGCTGAATCGTGATGTCTGATCCCAAGACGTTGGTGCTCATCGACGGGCATGCGCATGCCTATCGTATGTTCTATGCGCTGTCGGCGGACAGGTTTTCCACACGCCGGGGCGAGCCGACGAACGCCACTTATGGCTTCACGCGCAAGTTGGTGGACATTATCACCGCCGACGACCCGCCCGACTATCTGGCGGTCAGCTTTGATACCGGCAAGACCTTCCGCGACGATATGTACAGCGAATACAAGGGCACGCGCGAGAAAATGCCCGACGAGTTGTCGGTCCAGATAGAGCGCATCCGCGAGGTGGCCCAGGCGTTCAGCATCCCTATTCTGGAGGCCGAGGGCTACGAGGCCGACGACGTGTTGGGCACGGTGGCGCGTCTGGCCGAGGGGGCCGGGGTGCAGACGCTCATCATCACGGGGGACCGCGACCTGCTCCAACTGGTGACGGAACAGACCCACGTGCAGCTGCCGGGGCGTCGCCAGGGCGAAGATAAGACCTACGACCCCGAAGCCGTGCGCGAGCGTTATGGCCTGGGGCCGGAGCAGATCGTCGATTTCAAGGCGCTGGTTGGCGACGCTTCGGACAATATTCCCGGCGTGGCGGGCGTCGGCGAGAAGACGGCCACCAAACTCCTCCAGCAATACGTCACGCTGGAGGGCGTTTACGACCACCTGGAAGAGGTCGAGAGCACCCGCTTCCGCAACGCGCTGGAGAAGGGCAGGGAGTCGGCCCAACTCAGCCAACGGCTGGCCCAGATTGTCACCGACGTGTCGATTGACTTCGACCTGGAAGCCTGCCGCACGCAAGAGTACAAGCGTCAGGCAGTGGCCGACCTTTTCCGCGAGTTGGAGTTCCGCTCGCTGGTTGGGCGGCTGCCCGGCTTGCAGGACGTCGGAGATGGCACCCAGATGGCTCTCTTCCAGACGGAAGCGCCGCCCGTTCCGACCACGACGACCATCCTGGTTGACACGGAGGCCGAACTCGACCAACTGGCCGCCCGCCTGGAGAAGGCCGAGGCTATTGCCTTTGATACCGAGACGACCGGCGTCGACCAGATGCGCGCCGACCTGGTGGGGATTGCCCTGGCCGTCGAGGAGGACGAGGGCTACTATATTCCGGTGGGCCACGTCGACGGCGACCAACTGCCGCTGGAGATGGTCCTGGAGCGGCTGCGCCCGGCGCTGACCGACCCCAACATCCCTAAGATCGGCCACAACATCAAATACGACTTCATCATGCTGGCGCGCTACGGGTTGGCCGTCGAACCGCTCAGTGTGGACACGATGATCGCCGAGTGGCTGCTCAATCCCCAGTATTCACGCGGCAAGCTGGGGCTGAAGAGCATGGCTTTCCTGCGCCTGGGCATCGAGATGACGGACATCGAGCAGTTGATCGGCTCCGGGCGCAAGCAAATCACGATGGACCGCGTGCCGGTGGTGGACGCGGCGCCATATGCCGCCGCCGACGCCGACATGACCTTGCGGCTGGGGGCGCTGCTCGAAGGGGAGTTGCGCGAAAAGGGCCTGTGGGACCTGTTTGCCGAGTTGGAGATGCCCTTGCTGCCCGTGCTGGCCCGGATGGAAATGCGCGGTGTGCTGCTCGATACCGAGTATCTGCTGGACATGTCGGAGGAATTGGGCGCGCGCCTGGACGGGCTGGTGGCCAAAATCGCCGGGTACGTGGGTGAGGAGGTCAACCTCAATTCGACCCAGCAACTCAGCGATGCGCTGTTCGTCAGATTGGGTCTGCCCACCGAGGGCTTGCGCAAGACCTCGTCGGGGCATTTCTCGACGGCAGTGGACGTGCTGGAAAGCCTGCGCGACGTGCATCCTGTCATTGAACTCATCATGCAGCACCGCGAATTGAGCAAGCTCAAGTCCACTTACCTCGACGCGCTGCCGAAACTGGTCAATCCCGATACGGGCCGCCTGCACACTTCCTACAACCCGACGGGGGCCGTCACGGGCCGCCTCAGTTCCAGCGACCCCAACTTGCAGAACATTCCCTTCCGCACGGAGCTGGGACGGAGCATACGGGGGGCGTTCGTCGCCGCGCCGGGCCACGTCTTGATGGGGGCGGATTATTCGCAGGTGGAATTGCGGGTGCTGGCGCACGTCTCGGGGGACGAGACGCTGCGTGAGGCGTTCCGGCAGGGGCACGACATTCACGCCAGCACGGCTGCCGCCGTGCTGGGCGCCTCGCCGGACGAGATCACGCCCGAACAGCGCAGCTTTGCCAAGCGGGTGAACTTTGGCCTGCTTTACGGCATGAGCGCTTTCCGCCTCTCGCGCGAGACGAGCCTGACGCTGGCCGAAGCCGAAGCCTACGTGCGCGCCTACTTCGACAGCATGCCCGGCGTGGAAGACTACCTGGATACCACCCGGCACCAGGCCGCCCGCGACGGGTACGTCGAGACGCTGTTGGGGCGGCGGCGCTTCTTCCCGGCGCTGCAGATGGACGCGGAGGAGCCGCGCAGAGAGGTGGACCGGCGGCGGGCCGAACGCGAGGCTATCAACATGCCGATTCAGGGTACGGCGGCGGACATCATCAAGCTGGCTATGATCCGGTTGGATGCCGCCCTGAGCGAGGCCGGGTTGGAGGCCAGGATGCTGCTCCAGGTGCACGACGAACTGGTGCTGGAAGTGCCTGAGGACCAGGTGGAGGCGACGGCCCAAATCGTGCGCGAGGTGATGGAGGCAGCCTATCCGCTCGACGTGCCGCTCAGTGTGGACGTGCACACCGGGCCCAGCTGGTACGAGCTGAAATAGCCTCCACTATATCCTCCCCTGCCAATAAGACAGAGAGACAGGTCTGTGCGCATAGGGGGCTTGCCTGCCGCACTGAGGGTGGTATACTGACCTCGGCAGACCTGGTGATTGAAGAAACGGGCCTGTTTGGTACAAGGTGAAGCCAGAGAGACGGAACAGCACATGCCCGGTAACCGTGAAGTCTACGAAGCCTCCATGCGGGAGGCGGCCAATGCGGCGTGGGACCACCAGTGGGACGCCGCTGTTGCAGCCTATAGGATTGCCGTCGACGAGTTTCCAGAGGATAGCAATGCGCTGACCGGGTTAGGGTTGGCGCTGATGGAGGCTGGACGGCTGGAAGAAGCGCTGGAAGTTTACGACCGCACGATTGAACTCTCGCCTGACGATCCCATCGTGCTCGAGAAGTCGGCGGACGTGTTGGAGCGCATGGGTCGCCTGGACGAGGCTGGCAATAAGTACGTCGCGGTGGCGGAGATTCACCTGTCGCGCCGCAACGTCGAGCGCGCCATCGCCAACTGGGAGCGCGCTGCGAGTTTGTTGCCCAACGAGGTCAAGCTCCGTTCGCGGCTGGCCGTGGCCTACGAGCGCACCGAGCAGACCAGGAAAGCGGTGCGCGAATACGTGTCCCTGGCGGCTATCTTCCAGCGCATGAACGACGTGCCCAAGGCCACCCAGGCGCTCCAACGGGCGCTGAAGATCGATCCGAACAACAACAAGGTCCGCAACAATCTTGCCGCGCTGCGAGCGGGAAGTCCTGTCGATTTGCCCGACGCCCAGGACCCGGCGGTCGCCAAGAGGGAAGGCTTTGAAGCCTTCACGACGACCACCAGCGGTACCGAGGTGCAGCTTCTCAGCCCGGTGGCCGAGGCCGCCGAACTGGCGATGGGTATGCTGGCTGAATTGTTGTTTGACGCCGATCTTTCTGCGGCGGCCCAGGCCCACATGGCAGAGGCCATCGAGCGACAGCGCAGCGGCGACGCTTCGAGCGCTGCCGAGGCTTATGGGCAGGTGGTAAAGAGTGGTCTGGATCACCAGGCGATCTGGCTTAACAGCGGATTGCTATACTACCAACTCGACGATATCAGGCGAACCGTCGACGCTCTGGAGCGCGTGGTGGGGGAGCCTGATTTCGCCGTTGCGGCCAATCTGGTGCTGGGCCGGATTCATATGAAGGCCGAGAAGTGGGACACCGCCGCGAGGTATCTCGTGCAGGGGTTGCGCTACGCCGATCTGACGGTGGCACCGGGCCAGGAGGCGGAGACAAACGCGTCGTACGATACCATGATCGAGGAGTTGGACGGCCAGGACGACGAGAAGCTCCGCAGCCTGAGCCAGGCGCTGCTCGAAATCCTGAACTCCGACGATTGGCGCAAACGACTGCTGGACGTTCGCAGCCGCCTGGAGGCCGGTCAGGCCAGCGGCCTGGTGCAGTCGATGTTGGAAGAAGGTGCGGAGAAGGTCGTCGGGGCATTGAACCGTGTCAACCAGTACATCAGCAGTGGCATGTTGATGATGGCGATGGAAGAGGCGCACTATGCCGTCGAGCTTTCACCGTGGTACCTTCCCATCCACGCGCGCATGGCGGACATCTTGGCCAAGGAGAACAAACCCACGGCGGCAGCGAACAAATTCACGACGATCGCCAACACGTATCTGTCGCGTGGCGAGGGGGAAAAAGCGGCAGACATGTTTGCGGAAGCTCTGCAATTGTCGCCGTTGGACGTCGGTGCCCGCCAACATCTGGTCGACATGTTTGTCGATCAGGGGCGCGTTGCCGAGGCTCTCGATCACTACGAAGACATGGCCGACGTTTACCTGACGATGGCCGATGCGGACAACGCTCGCAAGACGTACCAACAGGCCATTGGACTGGCGCAGCAATCTGGTGCCCCGGCGGAGCAGACTGTGCGCCTGTTGTACAAGATCGCCGATCTGGACACACAAAATCTGGACTGGCGGCAGGCTCTTGGAAGTTACGATCAGATCAAGGAACTGGTGCCTGGCGAGGAACCGGCCATCATTGCCAGCGTCGATCTGAATTTCAGGCTGGGGCAGGTTGAGCGAGCCACCCAGGAGTTGGATGGTTATCTGGCCTTTTGCATCCAGCATGACAGGGTTGACCGCGTGGTGCCGGTGCTCGAAGAACAGGTTCGCAACCGCCCCGACGAAATCTCGCTGCGACAGCGCCTCGCCAAGGCCTACCAGGAGCAGAAGCGCCTTCCCGAAGCTATCGCCCAGTTGGATGCATTGGGTGAGTTGTTGTTGGAGGCGGGCCGCCCGGACGATGCTGTGGATGTCATCCAGCAGATTGTGTCTCTGAATCCACCTGACGTGGATGGCTATCGCCAGTTGCTCCAGAGGCTGCGAGAGGGGTCTTCTGACTCGTGACGTTGACCACGCTACGACCAACGCGATGACTGAGATACTGTGGACGGTACAAAACCTCTGGCAAGACCCCTTGCGCAACCTGCTGGACGTGGCCCTGGTTGCCACGCTTTTCTTCGGTGTGTTCCAGTTGGTGCGGGGCACCCGTGCGGTGACTTTGCTGCGCGGCGTGGCGGTGCTGCTGGTGATGGTCAGCGCGATGTCGGCTGTTCTGCGCTTGCGGGCGTTCACCTGGCTGCTGAGCCGCACGCTGCCTGCCCTGGTGATCGCCATCCCGGTTATCTTCCAGCCCGAATTGCGGCAATTGCTCGAAAGGGTGGGGCGCATCAGCACGCTGGTCGGGTTGAGCGCCGTGCCCGAATTGGAGCGCGAACGGGTTATCAAGCAGATCACCGACGCGGTTGACCTGCTGTCGCGGCGCAGGCATGGCGCGTTGATCGTCCTGGAGCGCGAGACGGGCTTGCAGGAATACGTCGATACTGGCGTCCCCATCGATGCCGGTGTGAGCAGCCAGTTGTTGCAGACGATTTTTTTTCCAAACACGGCGCTGCACGACGGCGCGGTGATCGTGAGGGGATCGCGGGTGATGGCTGCTTCCTGCGTGCTGCCGTTGTCCACGTCCCAACGCCTGGCAGGCCGCCGGACAGGGCTGCGCCACCGGGCTTCGATGGGCATCAGCGAGGTGAGCGACGCGGTAGCCGTCGTCGTCTCCGAAGAGACGGGCAACATCTCGCTGGTGAATAACGGGTATATGTACTCTCGTCTCGACGTGGCGCGCCTGACTACCCAACTGCACGCCTATTTTCCTACCGGGGGCGAAGCCACCGTGACGCGCGTCGTCCTGGAGGGAATCCGCCAATTGCGCGAGCGCTCCGCCAGTGTGGCCGCCCGGCAGCGCCCCTGAGGACCATCTCCGTTCTGAGTTCGACTCGCATTGTTATCTGATGTATAAGGCCCAACCGACGTGATCCACTGGCTGCAAAAAAACGGGGGTTCGCTCCTTCTCTCTGTGCTGCTTTCGCTCGTCATCTGGATCGTGGCTGTGCGGGAGCAGGACCCGGTTATTCAACGGGAATATCCTGCTGCCTTGCCGGTGGAGGTGCACGGACTGGATGCCGGGTTGGTGATTTCGGGCACCTATATCAGCGACGTGCGCGTGTCTGTCCGAGCGCCACAAAGCACCTGGAATAGCCTGACGCTGAACGACATCCACGTTAGCGCCGATCTGAATGGCCTGTCGTCGGGTACGCACGACATCCCCTTGCAGGTGGAAGTCGCGCCGAACGTGCAGGTCATCAATGCCGAGGCGCGCCCCGCCGATATTCGGCTGACATTGGAAGAGCAGCGCGAGCGGGAGATACCCGTGCAAGTGGTCGTCGTGGGGCAGCCGACGGTGGGCTTCGGTGCCGAGGAGCCTGTCGTCGAACCCGACGCCGTGACCCTCACCGGCCCGCTCTCGTTGGTGGACCTCGTGAGCGAGGTCAGTGTCGAGGTGGACGTGAGTGACCAGCGAGAGGACGTTCAAATCCGGTCGGACGTTGAGGTGCTCGACAGTGAAGGCAACCTGGTGGAGGGCGTGGAGATGACCGCGCAGCAGGTCGAGGTGACGGTGCCCATCGACGCGCTGCCGAATTTCAAGGAGGTAGCGGTTATCGTGGATCACCAGGGCACCGCTCCGGCGTTTGGGTATTACGTCAGTGGTATCAGTGTCACCCCACAAACGGTGACCGTGGAGGGGCCGCCGGATGTCATTAACGAGATGCCCGGCTTCGTGAGGACCACCCAGGTAGACCTGACCGGCCTGCGGGAGAGCTTTACGCGGACCGTGGGGTTGGTGCTCCCGGAAGGTGTTCTGGCGGTGGGTGACGCCAGCGTCGAGGTGGAGGTGACGATCGACGGTTTTCAGGGCAGCGTCTCCGTCCGGCGTCCGATGGAAGTGGTGGGGTTGCGCCCGGGCCTGGAGGCGGTGATATCGCCTGAGTCGGTGGACATGATTCTCTCCGGCTCCCTGACCATTCTGGATACGCTGGCCCCGGATGACATCCGCGTGGTGCTCGACCTGACCGACCTGACCATCGGCACGTACCAGGTCGAGCCTGAGGTGGTGATGCTGCCGGAGGGCATCACCAGCGAGTCGCTGCTGCCTGCCACTATCGAAGTCCAGATTCAACTGCCCACGCCCGATTCCTGAGGCTCCTGCCAATGGCTCGCAATCCGCTGGTCGCGCTGGTTGGGCGACCCAACGTCGGCAAATCGACGCTCTTCAACCGGCTGGTTGGTGAGCGGCTGGCCGTGGTGGACGAGCGGCCCGGCACCACCAGAGACCGCAACCAGGCCGAGGTGGAGTGGGGTGGGGTCGTCTTCACGCTGGTGGACACGGGTGGTATCGAGATGCTGACCACCGCGCCGGTTGGCGATGGCCCGGACGACACCGTTCCCCTGGCCGAGGACTCGGCCCAGTTCATCCCCGAGATCCGCGCGCAGGCCGAGCTGGCTATCAACGATGCCGACGTGCTGCTATTCGTGGTGGACGCGCTGGATGGCATCACCGCCGCCGACGAAGAGGTGGCCGAAGTGCTGCGCCGCACCAACAAGCCGGTGCTGTTGGTCGCCAGCAAGGCCGACAACGCCCAGCGCCGCCAGGATACTCTGGAGTTCTACAACCTGGGCATGGGCGAGGTTTTCGCCGTGTCGGGGCTGCACGGGAGCGGCACCGGCGACCTGCTCGACGCCGTGGTCGAGCAATTGCCTCGCTGGGGCGAGGAGACCGACGACGAGGAGGCGATCAAGATCGCTATTGTGGGGCGGCCCAACGTGGGTAAGTCCTCGCTGCTCAACCGCATGCTGGGCGAGGAGCGGACGATCGTCAGCCCAGTGCCCGGCACCACGCGCGATGCTATCGACACCTCGCTGACGTGGCACGGCCTGCCTTTGACGTTGATCGACACGGCAGGTATCCGGCGGCGGGGCAAGATCGTCCCCGGCGTGGAGCGCTACAGCGTCCTGCGTGCCCTGCGGGCGATCAAGCGGGCCGACGTGGCCTTGCTGCTGGTCGATGCTGTGGAGGGCGTGACGGCGCAGGACGCGCACGTGGCGGGTTTCGTGTTGGACGATTTCAAGAGCGTGGTGGTGGTGGTCAACAAGTGGGACCTCGTCACGAAGGACGAGCACACCATGCAGGCTTATCTGAAGCAGGTGCGCCGCGATTTGCGCTTTATGGATTACGTCCCCGTTTTGTTTATCTCGGCGCTCACCGGCCAGCGGGTGAATAAGGTGCTGCCCACCGCCATCCAGGTGCAGGAGGAACGGTTGGTGCGCGTGCCGACCGGCGAACTCAACCGTATCGTGCGAAATGCTCTCGCCAGCCAGGCCCCACCCTCCAAGGCGGGTAAGCGTCTGAAGATACGCTATGCCAGCCAGGTGTCGGTTGACCCGCCTACCTTCCTCTTCCACGTGAACGACGTGGAGTTGGTCCACTTCTCTTACGAGCGCTACCTGGAGAACCGGATCCGGGACCATTACTCCTTCACCGGGACGCCTATCCGCTTCAGTTTTCGGCGCAGCAGCGAGGATCGGCAGAAGTAGGTTGGTCCGATCAGACGGTGATCTCGACCCGATTGCCGTCGGGGTCTAAAACGACACTTTCGTAGTAGCCGTCGCCGGTGCGGCGCGGCTCGCCAACGACCCGGTAGCCGTCTTGGCGCAGGCGCGCCGTCAGCGCGTCAACCGCCTGTTCGGAACCGACGGAAAAGGCCAAGTGCGCATAGCCCTGCAAGGGCCGGTCGGGGCCGCCCCCTGGCCCGGTGATCTCCGGCACCTGCATGATTTCGAGGCGCGCGCCAGAGGAAAATGCCAGGAAGTACGATTCGAATTGTTTTTCGGGGTTGGTGTACTTTTCACCCGCGCTGGCCTGAAAGTATGTCTCGTAGAAGGTTTTGAGACCTTCGAGGTTTTGGGTCCAGAGGGCCACGTGTTCGATGTTCATGGGGAGGATTCACCTCGGCAATCCGCAGCGTACTAGCCGGGCACAGCATGCTGTGCCCCTACCAGTAAAAGGTGATTTGCTGGCCGGAGTGTTTTAGACGTTCTTGACGCCAATGGCGACGAAATCGGACAGGGCGTTGAGCAGTTGAACCTCGTGTTCGCCCAGAGGTTCCCGGTTGATGACGCGCAGCACGCCGATGGGGGTATCGCCCAGGATGACCGGCACGTAGAGCGCGTTGTAGATGGTTTGCTCGTTCTCTATGGGGGTCTCTACCAGGATGGGCTGCCCGGCTTGCAAGGCCGCGTAGGCGTTCTGGTCGGTGGTTGCCACCGACGTGACCTGAACCGGATTGTCGCGGCTCTTGACCACGCGCTTGAAGAGTTCGTCGCCGTCGTTCAGCAACATGATCGAGGTGTCGTCGGAATTGGTGACGTAGGCGGCGGCATTGGTGATTCGTCCCAGGAGGGTGTCCAAACCAACCAGCGAGGCGATGGATTTGCTGATCCCGTAAAGCGTCTGGAGTTCTTTGACCCGCTGCTTGAGATCGACGTTGGAGTTCACCAACCGCTGGGTGAGTTGGTCGCGCTCGTGGCGCAGCCGCGTCTCGGTCAGCGCGCTCGCCATCGCTTCCAGCAACTCGTCCAGGTTGTAGGGCTTGATGACGTAATCGACCACGCCCATGCGAAAGACCTCCACGGCGATTTCTTCGGAGCCGTGAAACGTCATCAGCACCACGGGGATGTTCAGGCCGTGTTCCTGCATGGCCTTCAACATGCCGATGCCGTCCAGCCGGGGCATTTGCAGGTCCAGCAATATTAAGTCGGGCGACTCGGTGAGGGCCAGTTGCAGCCCTCGTTGGCCGTCCTCAGCGGTTAGCCAGCGATAGTCGTTCGGCTTGAGCACGTACTCAACCACGAACTCCCGCATGTCGGCCCCGTCGTCTACTACGAGAATCAGCTCGCCAGCCACGATGACACCTCTATTACCGGTCGCCGTCCACGATGCGCATGCCTTGCATACTTGCAGTATAGCATGAACTGCACGGGCAAACCTATCCCCGCGCGGTAACATTTCGTGGGTCTGCGCTTGTTTGGAGCCTGACGGGCCGGGGAGTGTTGCCGTGCCCCATCCTCTGGACTATAATGTCGCCACGAATCATGAAGGGCGAACAACACTGTGCAACGTGACCCGTCTGAATTAGGAGTGCAGGATTTAGGCCTCGCAACGATAACTGATTCGGAGGAGAAAAAAGGCGATAAGTTAGGTGGGCTGCTACGCGAGGGGCTGGAGACTCTGTTGATGGCCGCTGTCATCTGGGCGGGGGTCAACGTCGCGACGGCTCGTTTCAGGGTCGAAGGGGCCAGCATGGAGCCTAACCTTCACACCGGGAATTTCGTCATCGTCAGCCGGGTGGCTTACTGGAACGTGGTAGGCGAGCCGAATCGCGGCGACGTGGTGGTCTTTCAGCCGCCCACAAATCCCCAGGAAGATTACATCAAGCGTGTAATCGGTCTGCCCGGCGACACCGTCGAGATTCGGGAAGGCCAGGTCTACGTCAACGGCGGGTTGCTGGAAGAACCGTACATCGGCGTGCCGACCAATCGTTCGGGCATCTGGCGAGTAGCCGAGGGCGAGTACTTTGTTTTGGGCGACAATCGCAACGATTCGGACGACTCGCGCAATTTCGGGCCGCTCGACGTGGACTCGATTGTGGGCAAGGCGTGGCTCGTTTACTGGCCCGCGCGCGATTGGGGTCTGGTGCCCCACCAATCCTATGTTGTCGTGCCCGAGGCCGCCGCAGATGCGGCCCCGGTGCCGGAAAGCGGGCCGACGCTAACGGCCACGGTGCCGGGCGGCGAGGGTGCAGCCGGAAGCCCGACCGGTCCTGCCCCACCGCCGGAGGAGCCGACCACCCAACAGACCGAGCCGTCATCGCCTGACTGGATGGGCAGCATGGTCGTCATTGGGAGTACCGGGGGAGAGGGTCTGGCTATGCGCCAGGGGCCCAGTCTCTCGCAGGCGGCGCTCTTTGTCGCCGAGGACGGCGAGGTTTACGTGGTGCAGGGCGGCCCGCGCGATCAAGATGGTCACCGGTGGTGGTACATCGTCGATCCTGACAATCCAGAGAAGGCGGGTTGGGCTGTTCAGGACTACATGGAAAGAATACTGACTGGAAGTGTGGTGCGGGCAGCGGGGTGACGCCGAGAGGGTCTGGCCTGCTGCAGCACCTGAAAGTGACTAACGACGCTATGGCGAAAGATGACGCGGAAAGGCGGCGCGCGACTGGCCCGGATGCGAGGATCGAGGGTGGGGGCGATGTGGCCTGACGTGATACAGTGTCTTAGCTGCCGCATCGGCAACCTGCGGCGAATTGACGTTACCGACGCACAGTTGTTGGGCGACCAGTTAATTTTGGTGCCCAACGTGGCGGCCTGGCAGTGTGACGTGTGTGGTGATTTTGCTTACGACCACGAGACGCTCGCCCGCGTCGACTTTCTGCTGGACAGTTCAGCGGAGCGCTCCGGTACGCGTCAGCCCCAGCGATCCCGTTCTGGTCCGGGCGGCCCTTCTGCTGATGATTCCAAGCAAAAGCGCGTCCGGTGAGCGGTCTGCTGCGCTTGAACCTGATAACGCAACGGCGATGACACGATGAATCTCTGGCACGAATTGCCACCTGGACCCGAAGCGCCTGACGTGATCTACGCGATTGTCGAAATCCCAAAAGGCAGCCGCAACAAGTATGAGTATCACAAGGGAACCGGCATCATCAAACTGGACAGAGTGCTCTACTCCTCGCTACACTATCCCGGCGACTACGGGCTTATCCCGCGCACCTATTATGAGGATGGGGACCCGCTGGACGTGCTGGTGATGATTAACGAGCCGACCTTCCCTGGCTGCATCATCGAGGCGCGGCCTATTGGCATTTTTCGCATGATGGACCGGGACCGGCCCGACGACAAGATTCTGGCCGTGCCCCACACCGATCCGCTCATGAGGGACTATCACGGCATAGAGGACATTCCCCAGCACTATCTGTCTGAGGTGGCTCATTTCTTCGAGGTCTACAAGGACCTTGAGGGTGTGCGCGTGGTCCCAAAGGGGTGGGAGAATGCCCAGTCTGCCCGGCAGAGTATTGAGCATGCCATTGAGCTATACCAGAAGACTTTCCAGCCGCCCAGCCTCTGAACGGGGGGCCGGTGGCTGCTGGCAGGATAGACAAGATGGAGCGGGGCCGCATGAGTGACGCGCACATACTGGTGGTTGCTGATAGCGAAAAACACGCCGATCACCTCGCCAATCACCTGCTGAAGTATGCAGGCTACAAGGCGACGGTGGCGAAAGACGACACGCCGCCTCCTGGCGACGTGGACGTCGTCTTGGTGGATGTAGACCGGGTGCTGGTCTCGCCCCTGGTTGGGTTGAAGGCACAACGCCGACTGGGGTGCTCGGCTCCGGCGCTCCTGGTCGCGCCGCGTCTCAACGAGGCGATGGCCGCGCAGGTTTTTGTGCTAAACATCCGCAATTTCCTCACCAAACCGGCCAAGGACGAGGAGCTCGTCGAGAAGATCAAGGACGTTTTGCGATTGACCGAACTCGAGCGCGGCCAGAAGGAGATGGGCGAGCGGCTGCGCCGGCAGGATGAGATCCTGAAGCGGCGTCTGGACGAGTTGGACACGATGTCGCGGGTCGGGCGGGTGCTGACGGTCGTCGAGGACGTGGACACTGTGCTGTCGCGGATCGTGGACGGGGTGGTGTACCTGACCCGCGCCGACGAAGGCGCGCTGTTCATGGCCGACGAACAAGGCAGCCTCAATCTGCGCGCCGAGAAGAACCTCGGCCAGCGCGAGGCCAGTACCCTCAGCACGCTGAGTAATGATTCGACTGCGGCTGGTGTTTTCCAGACCGGCAAACCGGTCATGCGTGTTGGGGAAGCGGCTGGCGAGACGTTCAAGGTCAAGACCGGTTACCTGGTGCAAGCGCTCATCAACGTGCCGATTATCATCGGTACGAAGGTGGTGGGCGTGATGGCTGTCTATAATCACGGCAACAAGCCCTTTGAAGAAAACGACCTGAAAGTTATGATCGCCTTGAGCGATTACGCGGCAGTGGCGTTGGACAAGGCCCAGAGGGTGGAAGCCCTCCAGCAGCGCGTCCAGGAAGCATCTGAGGATACGCGCAAGGTGTTTGCTCACACTGACAATCTGACCAGCCCCAGCGAAGCTGTCGACGCACAGCTCAAGCTGCTGCTGTCAAAGAAACTGGGGGACCTCACCCAGAAGCAGATGGATGCCCTGAAAAGAATCCGCCTGTCGATGGTGCGCATCAAGGAGATCAACGACTCGGTCCGGGCCATAGCCGAAACGTACCAGCCAGAGAAGCGTGCTAAGGGCAAGTAGTCGCCGCCCTGGCACGAATCACTCCCCGGCGGGTGCCTTTCTTGACATGCAAAACCCGCCCCGTTATACTCGCCGCCAATAGGTAGAGCGATGTCCAACAAATCCGTTCACAACCACCACCATATCTTGCCATTTGACGAGCGGTCCGGTTTTGGTGGTTGAAACACGCCTGATGCATGGCAAGCCCCCGAACCTGACCGGGGGCTTTTCTGTTTAATAGGACACAAGACGAACCTGGAGAGAATCGCCTATGGCGAATAAGATCACCGCGCGAGTGCCTCGCGGCATGCGCGACCTGCTGCCGGAGCAAATGCTCGTGCGGCGTTACGTCTTCGACGTGATAACGGACGTGTTCGAATCGTATGGCTTTCAGCCGTTGCAGACGCCCGTGCTGGAACTGGCCGAGACGCTGATGGGCAAATACGGTCCCGATGCGCAGAAGCTGATCTACGAGGCCGGGCACGCCGGGGGTAAGGAGCAGCTGGCGCTGCGCTACGATCTGACCGTGCCCCTGGCCCGGCTGGTGGGCATGTACGGCGACCTGCCGCTGCCTTTCAAGCGCTACCAGATCGCGCCGGTGTGGCGGGCCGAGCGTCCGTCGAAGGGGCGCTATCGCGAGTTCTACCAGTGTGACGCCGACACGGTGGGGGTGGCGAGCGTGCTGGCCGACGCGGAGATCGTCAGCATGATGGTTGAGATTTACGACCGGTTGGGATTCACCAATTACCGGACCATCCTCAACAACCGCAAGATTCTGACGGGTCTGGGCCAATACGCGGGCGTGCCCGACGAATTGCTGGGCGGGTTGTATCGCTCGATTGATAAGCTGGAGCGGATCGGTTTCGACGGCGTGCGCGAGGAGTTGATCGCCAACGAGATTCCCGGCGAGGTGGCGGATCGCCTGCTGGGCCTGTTGGAGGCGAGTGGGGGCGATAACCTGGGGGCGTTGGCGGCCATCAAGGGTGAGTTGGGCGAGTTTGAGATCGCCGTGGAGGGCGCGACCGAACTGGAGGAGATGCTGGCTTACCTGGAGGTCATGGGCGTGTCTACCGGGGTTATCGCCGTGGATTTCTCGATGGTGCGCGGCCTGGGTTATTATACCGGGCCGATTTTCGAGACGGTGGTCGAGGAGCCGCGCATCGGGAGTATCACCGGCGGCGGGCGATACGACGAGTTGCTGGGGATGTTCAGCAAGCAGAGCCTGCCCATGACCGGTACCTCGCTGGGGATCGAGCGCATCGTGGACGTGATGACCGAGTTGGAGATGCTGCCGCCCAGCGTCGGCAAGACGGTGACCCAGGTGTTGGTCACGGTCTTCGAGGAGGGCACGCGCGATGTGTCGCTGGGTGTGGCTGCCGAACTGCGGCAGGCCGGGCTGAACACCGAGGTTTACTTCCAGGGCAAGGACAAGTTGGGCAAGCAACTGAGCTATGCCAACCGCCGGGATATCGGCTACGCGGTCATCTTGGGCCCCGACGAGATCGCGCAGGGGCAGGCCACGGTCAAGAATATGGGCACCGAGGAACAGGTGACGCTGGCGCGCGAGGCGCTGGCCGATCAGATTTACCAGTGGATGGGCTAAGGGAGGGTAGACAATGGACTACGCTGCCAGGTTCGGGGAGTTCTACAGCACGGCGCTGCTGGCCGATGCCGCTTTTCACACCGGCGTGCCGCTCGGCGTGGCTCCACCGGGACTCGCGCCACTGGCGCAGCGCGATAAGCTGGCCGGGCCGGTGGTCACTGTCGAGGCTAACAACGACCTGCTTACGATCATGGCGGCGGTGCACCGCGCCCGGCCCGGCGAGGTGATCCTGGTGAGCAACAAGACCTACGAGGTGGGCCTGATCGGGGACCTGCTTGGATTGGATGCAAAACGAAAAGGGCTGGCCGGGTTTATCGTCGACGGGTCGGTGCGCGACGCGGTTGAGTTGATAGAGTTGGGCATGGTGGTCGTCTGCCGGGGCCTGCTGCCCATCGGGCCGCTCAAGCTGGCCCCCGAATTGAAGGGCATCGGGCAGATCGGCGTCGAAGTCAGGCTGGGGGACGCTGCGGTGAAGCCCGGCGATTGGGCCTTCGCCGACGCGGACGGGGTGATCTTCCTGCCGCTGGAAGGTCTGCCAGCGGCCTTCGAGCGGGCCGCGATTCTGCTGGAGCGCGAAAAGGCGCTGGCCGCCGAGATGCGCGCCGGGGCGTCGCTGGGCGACATCTTTGGGCTGGAAGCGTTCCTGGAGAAACGCGCCGAGGATCCGGCGGCGGATTTCAACGCCCACCTGGCGGCGTTGGGCCGCGCGATTTAGGTGGGTAGGCGGGCCAATTCAGGGGAGAACCATAAGAGCGCGGCTCATCACCGCGCTCTGTGCTTTGTGGATTACCGTGCTTCCTCGGTCCTAATTCTCAGTCGATCTCAACAGTTCCCTACGCAAGACGACCTGGGGTATTCGCAATTTGCCGAGCATGCCCCCTGCGGACCTGACCAGATTGGACTGACCAACTTGCGCCCTATTGGCCTGTGGCCCGACGGTGCTCTGCTTCACGCGCTGATTCCACTCTAACCTGTTTACCGTTTCCGTTGTCCCTAGTGGTCCCACGATGTTCTCCTACCCTGGCGATGGCACGTTGCTCGTACGTTATGCCTCGACTTTGCCCAGCGCCCCATTGCTCTGCGGATCGCTGCGCTTCTGGAGCCGCTCGCCGGTCTCGACCAGCAGGCCGCCCAGTCCTTCCAGTATGCGGGTTGCCATGCGGGGCTGGCCCTGGCGGGCCTGCCTCGCCAGTCGCCGGGCGTCGGCCTCTCTCATCAAATCCTGGCGACGCGCGGTAGCCATTGCCTGTAACGTAACCGGGTGATACATGTCAATTCCTCCTGGGTTTCTGCACAGCCTCGTTAGTTAGTAGGATATCAGTTGAGCAGGGGGGCGGTCACCACCCTTAAGTGGGGTAAAAGGGTGGGAATTGAATGGCAAGCGGGGGTTGTTGCCGCGTGCCAAAGCGATTAATATGGAGTCAGATTGTCGCCAAAGCTGAGAGCCAGGCAGGTGTTGACCATGGGAGCGTCCCCGGCACAGCCTATCCTCGAACCGCTCACCGAGCGCGAGGTGGAGATCCTGCGCCTGATAGCCGATGGGCTGTCCAACCGCGAAATCGCGCAGGAGCTTATCCTCTCTCTTGAGACGGTCAAGTGGTACAACAAGCAAATCTACAGCAAGCTCGACGTGGGCAGCCGCACGCAGGCGGTGGCGAAGGCCCAGCAGCACAATTTGCTGGACGAGCAGGGGGATAGGCCTGTTTTTGCTGTGCCATCGCCAGCGCACAACCTCCCGGCGCAAATCACGTCCTTCGTGGGGCGAGAGCGCGAGATCGCGGAGGTGAAGGACCTCCTGGAGAGGACGCGCCTGTTGACGCTCACCGGGCCGGGCGGCACCGGGAAGACGCGCTTGAGTCTCCAGGTCGCCGGGGAGGTCGTGGGGGCCTACACAGATGGCGTCCTCTTCGTCGGGTTGGCGTCCCTCAACGACCCCGCGCTGGTGCCGAACGCGATAGCGCACGTGTTAGGGGTCACGGAGAGCGGGCCGGGTTCGCCACTCGAAACGGTCAAACGGGTGCTGGGCGACAGGCAGATGCTGCTGCTATTGGACAACTTTGAGCACGTGCTGGATGCAGCGCCAATCGTGGGCGAGTTGCTGGCAGCAGCGGCACAGCTGACCGTCGTCGTGACCAGCCGCGAGGCATTGCGCCTGTATGGCGAGCAAGAGTACGCCGTCCTGCCTCTGGGGCTGCCCGACGCCGGGCAAGACGAGCCGTTGGAAGCGCTGACGCAGTACGAGGCGGTGGCGTTGTTCGTCCAGCGCGCGCAGGCGGTCCGGCTCGACTTTGAGCTGACCGAGGACAACGCGCCGGTGGTGGCCGAGATATGCATCCAGCTCGACGGGCTGCCGCTTGCGCTGGAGTTGGCCGCCGCGCGCATGAAGATTTTTACCCCGCAGGCTCTCCTGGAGCGCCTGGAGGACCGGCTGGGTGCCCTGACAGGCGGCTCGCGCGATCTCCCGGCCCGGCAGCGCACGCTGCGCAATACGATTGACTGGAGTTACGATCTCCTAGACGCGGCTGAAAAAACCTTGTTTGCCCGGCTGGCGGTCTTCAGTGGGGGGGCGATGCTGGAGGCCATCGAGAAGGTTTGCGGCGAGGACCTGCCCGGCGATACGCTGGACGTGGTGGCGTCGCTGGCCGACAAGAGCCTGGTGCGGCAAAGAATGGGCGCGGACCGCGAACTCCGCTTCCACATGCTGGAGACGGTGCGCGAATATGCCTGGGAACAACTGGCGGCGGCTGGCGAGACCGAGACGATGCAGAGGCGGCACGCCAACTATTACGCGGCGCTGGCCGAGCGCGCGGAACCGGACTTGCGAACGGGGAAGCAGGTCCATTGGTTCAGTCATCTGGAGGCCGAACACGACAATCTGCGGGCGGCGATGGCCTGGTCGTTGGGAGCCACCGCGAAAGATGATACCGAATTGGGATTGCGGTTGGTGGGTGCTGTGCGTGACTTTTTCTACTACTCAGGTCACACTGCCGAAGGGTACCGGTGGGCTGAGCGCGCGATGGAAAGGTTGGATGGTACGCCACCGGCAGTCCGGGCCAAGGTTCTTCGCGCGGCGGGCCTGTTGGCTTACGCTCATGGCGAGCAGGAACGGGACAAGGCTTGCCTCACCGAAGCGCTGGCGATATATCGTAACCTGGGTGACACACGCAGTATTGCCTGGTCACTCACCATGTTGGGCGGCGCGTCGATTGGACAACCTGACGAATACGAAGCGGCCCTGTCAGTTACGCAGGAAGGACTGGCGCTCTTGCGGGAACTGGACGACAGGCCGGGGATTGCTCAAGGGCTTAACATCATCGGAGAGCTGGCGCGCAATGCTGGCGACTTCGAGCTTGCAGAGCAATCTTACCAGGAAGCCCTGACCTTCAGTCGGGAGACGAGCGAACGGCGGCGAGAATCCATGCTGCTGCACAACCTCGGATACCTGGCTCAACACAGGGGGGACTACGGGCGCGCCGAGAGGTTCTTCCGGGAGGGGTTGGTTCAGGCCGGAGATTTGGACTGGACGTGGGGGGTTGCCGACTCCCTGTGCGCGCTGTCGGGGCCTATTGGGGCCAATGGTCAACCTGAACGCGCGGCGCGCCTCATCGGGGCGGCGGAGAGGGCTTTTGAGGCGATAGGGGTCGGGCCGCAACCGGCTGACGTGCCGGAGTACGAGCGTTACATAGCTGCCGTGCGCGCCCAACTGGACGAATCTGCTTTCGAAGCTGCGCTGGCCGAGGGCCGGGCCATGACCGTGGAGCAGGCTGTCGCCTATGCGCTGGAAGGGACCGACCCCCCATAGCCCGCACTATACCAGCGGTTCCTTGAAATCGTAGACTCCGTCGCGGATGGCCCACTTGCGCCCGCAGTCGGCGCACTGGAGCGCGTCCTGGCGGTCGTGCAGCGTCAGGCACCCGCAGGCCGGACAACGCCAGAAGACTCCCTCCGGCCCACGCAGGTCGCTGCCCACCGCTACCGAGCACACGAACACGCTCGGCGAAAGCTGCCACAGTCCGCCGGTCCACTGCGCCCAGCTATCCAACAGTACCAACAAGCCGGTTGGCACCGCCCGCTTGAGGAGGTCCAGCCGGAAGTGGGAGACGGTCAGCCGCCGCCCCGGCGCGAAGTCCGCCTGGCGCAGCATGGCCTGCACGCTGGCCGGGTGGAAGTCGAAGTTTAGCTCGACGAATTCGACGGGCGCACGGTCAAAGGGATTCCACTCCTGGCGGCGGGCCAGCCAGCGTAAGATGGCCTTCAGGTTTTGCTTGTTGGCGAATTCCAGCACGAAGACGCCGTCTTTGCGCAATGCCTGCCGAATCTGGGCCAGGATGGCCGGTGGGTTGGCCATGTGGTGAATGACCCGCACGACCGTCGCCGCGTCGAACAGGCCGGGCGCGAAAGGCAGGTGGTAGGCGTCGGCGGCGACGTAGAGGAATTGCTCCGAGTCGCCCAGGCGGGCGCGCGCCTCGCGCAGCATCGAGCGTGAGTAGTCCAGCAGCACCACCTGCCGGTAGCCGGTCAGCAGGTCGGTCAGCCGCCCGTAGCCAGCGCCGACTTCTAACACCCGCTCGCCGATGCGCGGCAGCAGCCGCCGCAGCGCGATGCGCTCGACGCGGTCTTCGTAGTCGCGTTCTGCCTCCTCCCAGAAGCGCGTCCGGTAGTCGGAGCCTTCGTAGTCGCAGATGGGGGTCTGTTCGTTTTTGTCCAAGATCGCGTCCTCTGTGGTCCGAGGATTCCTCACAACACAGCAGCGCCCCATGCCGGGGCGCTGAACCCTGCGTGGTCTCCGGCTAATCGACGTTCAACACGTTGCCGGGGTCGGTCTCCTCGGTGGCGCGGCTGTTCGGAGAGAGCGCTTCGGCCCACGTGTCGGGCGTATCGTCCAGCAGCAAGACGTACGGTTCCAGCAGGTAGCGCAGGTTGGAGAACGGCGCGTGCAGTTCGGTCTGGCTGAGGGGAATGCTGGCCGGAACGTCGAGCACAATCGGCACCTCGGTCTCAACCGGCACGGTGACGGTGATGTCCACCGGCAGCACGGTGCCCTGGGGCAGGGTGAGCGCTACCGTTCCGTTGATCTGCCCGCCGGAGCCGGGGAAGGTGAAGGTGGCCGGGACGACCAACGGCGTTGGCTCGGAGATGACTACCGTGCCGGGCGTGTTGTCGATGTCCAGGGGGAAGCTGACCGGCACGTTGGTGCTGACCGGGATGGTCGCCTGAATGGTGGCATCGTCCATCAGGATGAAGTTGTTGTGTAACCCGTCGACCAACGGCTCCGCCACCTGGTTTTTGATGGGCAGAAGGAGCCGTAGCGTCACTATCAGCACCACTACCAACACGAAATTCACCACGAACGAAAAAACAATGGCGAAGTTCTTGAATCCATCCCATAGACGATCCACCATAATCCGTCCTCCGCTCAACCGCGCGCAAACAGTACGCTAACGATACGCCGCCATCTTAGCACCGCCGCATAAGCGGGTCAAGGCAGGCGGTGGACCCGCCCGTCGCCGCCGTCGGGTGGGCGGGCCAGCTGCACGCCGGTTGGCTCCGGCCCGTAGGCCCACAGGAAGTCGAGCGGGTATGCGGGCGTGCCCAGCGTCAGCACCGGGCGTCCGGCGTCGCGCATGGCGGCCAGAAAGCGCTCGAAGGCTTCGTCTGACCAATACTGCGGGCGGGCGACGGCCAGCCCGGCGTACATGGCAATCGCGCCCGCGTGCTGGTCGTCGGTCAGGACCACCGCGTCGGCGGGCAGGGCCTCGGCCAGCTCGGCGTAGGCGTCGCGGCCCCCCGTATCCAGGAAACCGTAGGCGATGAAGTGATAGTCCGGGCGATTCCAGAGCAGCAGGACCGGCCCGGCCAGCCCTAACGCCAACCATGCCCCGCAGCGCAGGGAGGTTTTCTCTAACCGCTCTGCCAGGGCAACCAGCGGCAGCGCCGCCACCAGCGCGATGGCAGGCAGCGCGGGCAGGTTGTAGCGCACCACGTTGCCAAACTGGGCGGTGAAACTCAGCCCGGCGTGGAAGCCGACGAAGGCCACCAACCACAGGCCGAGCGTCGCGCTCGATGACCGCGCCCGCCGCCAGACGAGCGTCATCGCCAGCCCAGCCCAGAAGAGCCAGAACGGCCATCCGAACGACTCCGGCCTGCGGATGAGGGCGGCGAGCGTCGGCCCGATGAGGCCCGCCCGGAAGGTCAGGCTGTCGGGGCTTTCGGGCTGGAGCAGCCCGCCGAGCACTCCGCGGTGATAGAATGCCAGTTCGGGCAGGACGACGAGCGCCAAACCCAACCCTGACGCCGCCAATACTCCGACGCGCTTCTGTGGTGGCATCCCCTTCCAGAGCAGCCAGCCCACCGGGGCCAGCATCAACAGCAGGGCGTGCCGCACCAGATAGCCATAGCCCAGCGCCAGCCCGCACAACGCCGCCAGCGGCAGCGACCGGCGGCGGGCGGCAGTCATGGCGAGCGCCAGCGCCAGCAGTCCAAACGCCTGGGCGGGCACGTCGGACATCGGGCTGAGGGAGAAGGCGATTTGCTCGCGCACGGTCAGGGTCAGGGCGAGCGTCCAGGCCGCCCCCGCCGACGCCGTCCCTGCCGAGAAGACCTCGCGGAGCAGCGCCCGCGCGACCCCCCACACCAATGCGGCGGACAGCAGCGCGACCACCGGCAGGACCCAAAACAGCGCTGCTTCCCCGCCGAGCCGGTAGGGCAGCGCCAGCAGCAGCGGCCAGCCAATGGGGTAGAGCGGCGCGGCCAGCGTCAGGTCGGCGTCGTCGCGCGGGAGGTAGCCCGCCGGGGCGAGCAGCGCCGGGTGCAGCCCTGCCGCCGCTGCCTCCTGTGCCCCGGCGAAGCGATGCAGCACGGTGCCATGCTCGGCGAGGTCGTAGGCCATCTGCACGTAGGTGCTGGGGTCGTTGCCGGTCACGCCTGCCGCCCGGCCCGGCACCACCTGCACGCCCAGCCAGACCAGCGCGAAGAGCAGACCCAACCCGCCCGGCCACGCCTCACGAGCGGGCCACGGTTTGCCAGGAAGGCTCCTCATGGTGTGGGATTATAAGCGCCAAATACGAATTGACTAAAACTTCCGGGGACTTGTCAGTAAGGAATTTCCATGAACTGCAATAACGCGACGGCCAGGAAAACCAGCGTGAAGACGCCCGTGTTGTTCAGGGCGTGGACGACGAACGGTACCCACAGCGACTCGCTGCGCTCGTAAACCCAGGCCAGCACCAGCCCGATGACAAAGGCCGACACGGCGGTGGGCAGGAAAATGTGCGCCAGCCCGAACAGCGCCGCGCTCACGAGGACACCACCCCACACGCCGATGCGCCCGCGCAGCCAGCGATAGAGCACGCCCCGGAAGAACAGCTCCTCGGCAAACGGCACCACCACCCCTCCCACGAAGATAATCGCGATGGCCCCGCCCCACGTCGTTTCGGGGAATTCGACCTGGGCGAGGTTCGTCGCCTGACTCATCGTGGGATCGAGCAGCAGCAGGACGAGCAGTCCCATGCCCAGCCGGACCGGCAGCACGACGGCGGCCAGCACCGGGCCGATCAGGTACCAATACCATTGGGCGCGCCGAAAGCCGACCTTCGCCCAACTCAAGCGGCGAGGCAGCACGCCCAGCAGCGTGACGCTGCCCGCCAACACCAGGCTTTCCGCCACGAGCAGGATGACCAGCGAGGAGAGCCAGCCAGGACCTCGTGCGGCGAAGGCATCCAGGCGTTCGAGAAATGCCTGGCTGGAGAGGGCCGCTGCTGCCAAAACCACGGTTGGAGCGGTCATCAGGAGCACGTCGAGCAGGCTCCACGAGTATGTTGGTGGCTCTGGGGCTTCTATTGTCGCTATCGCTTCGGTCATTACGGCTCCTGAGTTGCTCATTCGCGCACATTATAGTCTTCTTTGTCAGCCTGTGCCCTGTTCCCTGTGATGCTGCCTCATGCTACACTACAGTCATGATTACCAGTACGAGCAACGCCCGCATCAAGCGCGTGCGCGCCCTGCAAGCGGACCGGCGGGCGCGCGCTGCCGAGGGCGTGTTTGTGGTGGAGGGGCCGCGCCTGCTGCGTGAGGCGCTGCTGGCGGGCGTCTCGCCTGAGCTGACGCTTTACACGGAGGATTTCGCTGCCGCAGAGGGCGGGGCAGCGCTGCTCGACCCACTCGATGACGCAGTGGTGGTCAGCGAGGCGGTGATGAAGGCGGCCAGCGACACCCAGTCGCCGCAAGGGGTGCTGGCGGTGGTGCCGGTGCCCGCGCTGGCCTTCCCGCCCGACCTGGACTTCGCGCTGGTGGTGGATGGCTTGCAGAACCCCGGCAACCTGGGGGCTATCCTGCGCACGGCAGACGCCGCCGGGGTGCCGGGCGTATGGCTCGCGCCGGGCACGGTAGACCCGACCAACCCCAAGGTGGTGCGCGGGGCGGCGGGCGCGCACTTCCGGCTGCCCCTCCAGGTCGCGCCGGACTGGGAGCACATCCGCGAGGCGCTGGCGGGGCTGACCGTCTATCTGGCCGACGCGGATGGCGGCGTTTTCTACGACCGCGTGGATTGGCGCGAACCGTCGGCGCTGGTCGTCGGAAGCGAGGCGCACGGCGCGGGTCGCGAAGCCGGGGCGCTGGCGAACGCCCGCGTTACCATCCCGATGGTCGGCGGGGCGGAGTCGCTCAACGCCGCCGTGGCGACCGGTATTTTGCTCTTCGAAGTGGCCCGCCAGCGATTTTCCGCCTGAGAAAGGACGAACCCCTCATGCCCGAACGCCCCACGCTGGCCGAGTTCGAAGCTGCCGCCGAACGGCTGAAAGGCGTCGCCGTGCGCACGCCGCTGGTGCCCCTGCACGATTACGACGCCTCCGCCGCGCCCGACATCTTCCTCAAGCCGGAAACGATGCAGCCGGTGACCTCGTTCAAGATTCGCGGGGTCTTCAACGCGGTGGCCTCCCTCAGCGACGAGGAGCGGGCGCGCGGGGTCAGCACTCAGAGCGCGGGGAACACCTCGCAGGCGTTGGGCTGGGTGGCCCGCTATTTTGGCGTCAGCGCGCGCAGCATCATGCCGCAGAGCGCCCCGACCTCCAAGGTGGAGGCGTCGCGGGCCTACGGGGTCACGCCGGTGCTGCTCGAAGCGGAGCCGTTCTGGCGCTACATTCAAGAGGCCGGTTGGGAGGGGGAACCTTACGCTTTTATCCACCCCTGGACCAACCGCGCCCTGATGGCCGGGCACGGCACGATTGGCCTGGAAATCATCGCGGATTGGCCGGAGGTCGATACCGTTTACGTGCCGGTGGGCGGCGGCGGGCTGATGGGGGGCGTGGGTAGCGCGCTGAAGGCGCTCAAGCCATCGGTGCGCGTGGTCGGCGTCGAGCCGGAGGGCTGCCCGGCGCTGCACGCCAGCTTCGAGGCCGGGGAGCCGGTCTCGGTGGCGTGCAGCACGATGTGCGATGGCGTGGGGGTGCCCTTCATCACCGAGGAGAACTACCCCCTGCTGCGCGAGGTGGTGGACGAGGTGGCCCTGGTCCCGGAGAAGGCGGTCAAGGCGGCCATCAAGCGGTTGGCCTTGCGAAACAAGATCATTGTGGAGGGTGCAGGAGCGCTGTCCGTGGCTGCCGCGCTGGCCGCGCCTGCCGACGAACGCGGCACTGCTGTGTGCGTGGTGACCGGGGGCAGCATCGACAGCGATAAGCTGACGGCTATCCTGAACGACTCGACACTGGACGATTACGGGAGATAGGTTCCGCCAAGCCCAAACGGCTCGAAGACCTGGACCGCCGCCGGACCGAATAACAGCGCCAGGAGAGATGGCAGTATCAGGCTGGCTCCAATCGCCACCAGCGCCAGCCGTCCCCCGCTCCAGGCACGCCGCTCCCAAAAGCCAAGCCAGAAGGCTACCGGCGACAGCACGACCCCCAGCAGGGCGATCACCAGGAATATCCACCCCAATGGGGGCGTGAAAAGCTGCCTCATGTAGCTTGGGTTCAAGACGAGCAGCAGCACCCCCAGGCCCAGTGGCAGAAAGCCAAAGACGGTCAGGTAACGCGCCCAGGGTTCCAGTTCGCCCCTCTCGGGAATGCGGCGGCCTGCTAATGCGCGGGTGGTCAGGTGCGGTGGCCGGAAGCTCAGGATGCCGAACAGGGCAATCCAGGCCCCTCCTGGTATCAACGTGGCCGCGCCCAGCCACTCCGCGCCGCGCAGGCCCACCTTGCGCGCAAAGTGGACCGTCAGCGGCACGGGGGCCAGCAGCGCCACCGCAAACAACGACAAGCTCTCAAATATACGCGCGGCCAGGAGACTCACGACCAGAATCCCCACCAGCCCGGCGAAGTACTTCAGGCGCTCCAGCTTCAAGCCATCCAGGGTGATCTGGCCCGGCGCGACTTGTGTCCCTTCTCGCCTTGTGGGGGTGGATGTGTCCCCCAGGCTGGCGAAGGCCCCGCCCATAATCAGCGCTGAAACGTCTCGTGCCAGGGCGCGGTCTCCTTCGAACAAAGCCCCCAACTCGCGCCGCAAGGCGGACATCGAGGCTTCGCCCGGCGTGCGGGCCACGTTGCGGGCGGCCTCCTGGGCGGGGGGGCGACGCTCAAGGGCCGGCAGAAGGATGGCCCACAGGTCCTGGGCTTCGAGCCAGGCGTCCTCGCCGAGCACCTGCATGGCGTCCTGCGTGGCCTCTCCGGCTCCCTCCAACAGGTGCGGCAGGAAGAAGCCGAGGATGAGCGCTACCGCGTCGGCCAGTTCTGATGGGTCCAAGCGTGTCTCTCCGGGGTGGGTATCACCAACCCAACGCCATGAAGCGGCCCAGGGAACGCCGCTCGTCGAAGCGCCACAGGCCGACTTCGCGCGCGACCCGGTAGGCTTCTTCCAATTCGTCAGCGATGATGGGCCGGTTGATCTCCCTGTATTTCTCGTAGCTCACTTTGCCCGCCGGGCGGTACTGGGGCATCACGTTGACGTAGGTATCGGGCGAGACCTCCTCGGCCAGAAAGCGCATGATCTCGGGGGTCCCAGCCACGTCCCCCGGCATCACCAGGTGGCGCACCAGCACGCCGCGTTTGGCAATCCCCTTTTCGTCCATTTTGAGGGGGCCGACCTGGCGGTGCATCTCTTTGAGGGCGCTGCGGGCGGCCTCCGGGTAATCCTTTGCTTTCAGGTAGCGCAGCGAGTGGTCCGGGTCCCACATCTTGAAGTCGGGCATGTAGATGTCCACGATGCCGTCCAGCAGGCGCAGGCTGTGCATGGAGTCGTAGGCGGAGGTGTTGTAAACGATGGGCAATCGCAGGCCCGCCTCGACGGCGATGACCAGCGCCTCCAGCACCTGCGGCACGACGTGCTCCGGCGTGACGTAGTTGATGTTGTGGCAGCCCAGCGCCTGCAATTCGAGCATCATCTCGGCCAGCCGTGTGGGACGAGTTTCCCGGCTTTTGTGCCCCTGGCTGATATCGAAATTCTGGCAAAAGACGCAGCGCAAATTGCACATGCCGAAGAAGATGGTGCCGCTGCCGCGCCTGCCGCGCAGGGGGTCTTCCTCGCCCATGTGGGGAAAGTGGCTGCTGACCTGGGCGTAGCGTCCGGTCTTGCAGGCGGCGGTCTTGTCGGCCATACGGTCCACGCCGCAGTCGCGCGGGCAGACCAGGCAGTGCGACAGACCCTCGACCGCTTCCTCGGCACGGCGCTTCAACTCGCCCGTGCGGTGCAGGGCCATATAGGCTGGTTCGAAGTCCTTGCTGGAGATGAAAAACTTGTCGGGGGAGGTTTGTGTGGACATTGTATCACCCCTGGCTCACTATCCTCTGGCTTTCCTGCATCGTATCACGGGCGAGGGGCGGCTGGCAAGCCTGGGCGCATGGTATAATCCCGTCCGCGACTTCATTCCTCAGGGTGCAAGATATGACAACCACCTACGAACCCGTCATCGGCCTGGAAGTCCACGCCGAGCTGCTGACCGCATCCAAGATGTTCTGTCGCTGCGCGGTGGTGGACAGCACGCAGGCCGAGCCGAACACTTGCGTCTGCGAGGTGTGCGCGGGCATGCCGGGCGTGCTGCCGGTCATCAACAAGCAGGCGGTTGAATACGCGATGATGGTCGGGCTGGCCCTCAACTGCGAGATTGCGCCCGAAAACCAGTTCGCCCGCAAGTCGTATTTCTACCCCGACCTGCCCAAAGGCTACCAGATTTCGCAGTACGACAAGCCGCTGGCGATTGAGGGCTGGGTCGAGGTGGAGGCGGGCGACACTGTCGAGCGCATCCGCGTGCGGCGCGCTCACCTGGAGGAGGACACCGGCAAGCTGGAGCACGTGAATGGGCACAGTCTGGTGGACCTCAACCGGGCGGGGGTGCCCCTGCTGGAGATCGTCTCGGAGCCGGACATCCACTCGGTGGAGACGTTGGAAGCTTATGCGCGCAAGCTGCGCGCCATCCTGGTGTACCTGGGCGTCAACCACGGCGACATGAGCAAGGGCGTGCTGCGCTTCGAGTCGAACATCTCGGTGCGGCCTGCCGGTAGCGACGATCTGCCCGCTTACCGGACGGAGATCAAGAACCTGAACAGCATCCGCAGCCTGCGCGAGTCGGGCCGGGCCGAAATCGAGCGGCAGATCGGCTTGCTGGAGAAAGGCGAGACGCCCTCGCAGGTCACGCTCGGCTGGAGCGAAGCCGGAGGCGAACTGGTGATCCAGCGCAGCAAGGAGTACGCGCACGACTACCGCTATTTCCCGGAGCCGGACCTGCCGCCGCTGGTGGTCAGCCGGGAGTGGGTGGAGGCGATTCGCCAGCGCCTGCCCGAACTGCCCGACGCCAAGCGCGAGCGCTTCGTGACGGAGCACGGTCTCAGCCCGTACGACGCGGGCGTGCTGGTGGCCGACAAAGCCACTGCCGGATACTACGAAGAAGCCGTCGAGGGCGGCGGCGACCCCAAGACGCTTGCCAACTGGATTACCGGCGAGTTGTTCGGCCTGATGAACGCCGCCGACCCGCCGGTAGGCATCGAAGCAGTCAAGGTGACGCCCGCCGCGCTGGTCGAACTGACGCAACTGGTGGCCGCCGGGACGATCAACAACAACGTCGCCAAGGGGATATTGGGCGAGGTGTTTAAGAGCGGGAAGCCAGTCAGCGAACTGGTCAAAGGCAAGGAGCAGATCAGCGACGCCGCCCAACTGGGCGAGGTGGTGGCCCAGATCATTGCCGACAACCCGGAGGAGGTGCAAGCCTACCTGGACGGCAATGAGAAGGTTGCCAAGTGGATGATGGGCCAGGTGATGAAGGCCACGCGGGGCCAGGCCAATGCCCAGGTGGTGCTGGACTTGCTCGACGAACAGTTGGCGGCGCTCAAGTGATAACCTCACGTAACGCAATAGTTTGTTCCGGCCCGCATGCGTTTCACAAATGTGACATTTGCCTGTAGAATCCGGTCAATTAGCGCTTGTGCGGTCTCTTGAATTTCACTATGCTAAAGGCGATGCGCAAGTGTGAGCAGCACGAAGCTGGCGTGCTGAAGTTGCCTTTCTCTCATCCGCGTGGACGAAAGGAGACCACCCGGGTAATTCACCATATCTACCAACCAAAGTCCTTGTAAAGCGGGGGCACCAAAGCGGCCCGCTTTTTTGATTCCTAATCGCCTAGTTTTGCTTCAGGAGAAAGCCACGTATGGCAACCAAAGAAGTAGCCGAAACACTCAACCCCTTTGCAATCGCGCAACAACAGGTAGACGAGGTGGCCGCGCTGCTCGAGCTTGAGCCTGCGATGCACGCTCTGCTGCGCGAGCCGCTGCGCGAGTTGCACGTGACGCTGCCCGTCAGGATGGACGATGGCACTACCAAGGTCTTCAAAGGCTTCCGCGTGCAGTACAACGATGCGCGCGGCCCGACGAAGGGCGGCCTTCGCTTCCATCCGGACGAAACCATCGACACGGTGCGGGCGCTGGCCGCCTGGATGACCTGGAAGACCTCCGTGGTGGACATCCCGCTGGGCGGCGGCAAGGGTGGGGTGGTCTGCAACCCCAAGGAGATGTCGCAGAGTGAGTTGGAGCGCCTGAGCCGGGCGTACATCCGGCAGGTGGGGCGCATCCTCGGCCTGGAGGTGGACGTTCCGGCCCCGGACGTGTACACCACGCCGCAAATCATGGCCTGGATGGTGGACGAATACAGCTTCCTGAAGGGCTACAACGAATTCGGCATGATCACCGGCAAGCCCCTCCCGCTGGGCGGGTCGGAGGGACGCGGCGACGCCACCGCGCGCGGCGGCGTCTTCACCGTCCGTGAAGCGGGCCAGGTGCTCGGTATCAATCTGGACGGGGCGACCGCCGCCGTTCAGGGCTACGGCAACGCGGGCACCTTTGGGCACCTGCTGGGCCGCGACCTGCTTGGCCTCAATACCGTCGCCGTCAGCGATTCCAGGGGCGGCATCTACAACGCCAACGGCCTCGACCCCGAAGACGTGATGAAGTTCAAGGCTGATAACGGCACCGTCGTCGGCTATCCCGGCTCGGACGAGATCAGCAACGAAGAGCTGCTGGAGTTGGAGGTGGACGTGCTGTTCCCGTCGGCCTTGGAGAACGTCATCACGAAGCAGAATGCGGGCAACGTCAAGGCCAAGATCGTGGCCGAATTGGCGAACGGTCCCACCACGCCCGAAGCCGACCTGGTCCTGCACGACAACGGCGTCTACGTGATCCCCGACTTCCTGTGCAACGCGGGCGGCGTGACCGTCTCCTACTTCGAGATGGTGCAGAACGCCTACGATTACTACTGGGACCTGGACACCGTGCACGAGCGGCTGGATCGGAAGATGACGGCTGCTTTCCACGCCGTCCACGACAAGGCCACAGCCCTCGAAGTCCACAACCGGCTGGCGGCCTACGCCGTGTCCGTGGAGCGCGTCGCCGAGGCGGTGCGTCTGCGCGGCTGGGTCTAAACCAGCAGCCTGGAATAGGTAACGTGACAGCGCAGCCAGACCGGCTGCGCTGTTTTCATCTCAGGGAAATGGTGGAGAGGGACAGCCGGTCGCCCACTGCCGCCCCGTCGAGGGTGACGGGCAGGCGCTCGCCGCTCTCCGGCGCGTACATGCCGACATAGAGCGCGTACTCGCCGGGGGGGACTTCGGCGGGGATGAGCACGCCGTGATGGTCGCCGACGGTCTGGCCGGGCGGCCACGTGTTGGTAGAGTTGGTGCCGCCGCCGGGTACGCCGTCGTGCTGCGCGAGAGGGGGGGCGTCCTCCGCGCCCACCAGGTGCACAAAAACGGAATAGCTCTCGTCCAGCGGCGCATCCGTCTCCCAGAACAACGCCACGTTCAGGTGACCGCCGGGCCGGGCGTGGTCGGCGTCGAGCGAATAGCCCAGCAGGCGGACGCTCTCGCCAAATTGGGCGTCGAGCGGCACGGTTGGCGCGTCGGCAAGGTTGAATGAAACGCCATATGTCACCAGCCGCACGTCGCCGTACCAGCGGGTCTCGGCCTCGAAGGCGCGCGCGTCGAGCGTTCCCTCTACGATGCGCTGCGGGTCGCGGGCGCTCTCGCCGTAGAACACCGCGTAGACGCGCCCCGGCCTCGCGAGAATGTCCTCCAGCTGCGCTTCGGTGTCGCCCACCGGCAGCGGGTAGATGGCCTCGTCTGGCCCCGGGGGGTAGTAGTAGGTGAATATCTCATACTGGCCCGGCCCATCGAGGATGATCGCGTCGTCCGGCCCGATGTTTTCTTGCAGGTGCCGGGCCAGTCCCCGGTAATCGTCGCGGGCGTAGGCCGGGTCGAAGTAGAGATTGTCGAGCGCTTCGAGCGAGGGGGCCAGCCCGAACGCCGCCAGCACGACCATGACGAGCGGCATCCACCTGCTTTGGGCCACGCCCGGCACGTCGGGGCGCGTGATGCGCAGGCCCATCCAGATGCCGCGCGCCAACAGCAGCGCCAGCGCAAAATCGGCGGGCAGCAGAAAGCGCAGCGCCTCGCGCGCAAAGGCCCCCACCCCGGCGTTGGGGGCCAGTCCTTGCGGCAGCAGGAAATTCACGTAGCCCGCCTGGTAGAGCCTGAACAGGAACATTGCCGACACGGGAGTCAGCGCCCAGGCCAGCAGCAACCCCACCCGCCAGCCGTGCGAGGGGTGCGCGTGCGTGTCCTCGCCAACCGGTGGGAGCAGGCCGACCAGCACCAGAATGCCCAGCGGCACCAGTCCAATCGCAGCGGCCTCGACGGGCAGGGTGGTGCCGTAGGCCAGCACCGAGGCCATATCCAGCAGCCCCTCGCCCGGCAAGAAGGGCCGCTCCGAGCCGGAGGTGCCAGCCAGACTGCCGATGGCCGTCGGCAGCCAGGGCAGGTAAACCAGGAGCGTGACCACTTGCGCCCCGACCCACATTCCCAGGACAGCCACCCGGCGTCGCGCGCTCGTTGGGGCGTCCCACAGCCACCACGCCAGGAAGAGCAGCGTCTCGACGCCGATAAACAATGGGTAGATGTAGTGTGTGTACAACGCTCCTGCGTTGACCAGGACCAACCCGGCCAGCAAGAGCCAGGCCCGCCTTCGACGCGCGGCAGGTTGATTCAGCGCTGCCAGCCATTGGATGAACAGCCACATCGAAGCCGCCCCCAGGGAGGCCAACAGCGTGTACATCCGCGCTTCCTGGCTGTAGTAGACGTGGAAGGGGTCAATGGCAATGAGCGCCCCGGCCAGCAGCCCCACGGTGGGATGAAAGAGCGTTCGCCCCAGGCTGTACACCTGCGCCACCAGCAGCAGGCCAAAAACCACCGACAGCCCGCGCAAGGCCAGTTCGGACGTGCCGAGGAAGCCCACCCAGCCGGACAGTAGGAGGTAGTAGCCCGGCGGGTGAATGTCGGCGGCGGTGTTGCGCACGATGTCATCCGGCGTGCGCAGCGCGTAGCCCACGCTCGCGCCTTCGTCGTACCACAGGGATTGCGCGTCCAGCCGGTAAAGCCGCAGCCCCGCCGCCAGCAGCAGAATGAGCAGCAGGGCGATGAGCGTCCAGCGCTGGCGCGTCATTCGGGGCGTTTCAGCCAACCCAGCCTCCGGGCGGAGGCCCACAGGACGCCCATCGCCAGCACGAGCTCCAGCCCGGCCCGCGCCACTGCCCCGTCACTGCCGTGCACGAGCACGCCCTCCAGCGCGGACCGGTCGTCGAGGCGCAGCTCAAGCGTGTGGCGCTGTGGGAACCGCCCACGCCACACCAGCGCTTCGCCACCGGTGTACTGGAGCGGGGTGCACTCTGGCGCGCCATCCAGGCAGACCTCCACGAGTACGGCGGCGGCGTCTTCACCCAGGAGCAGGCTCAACGAGCGCCCCTCGAAGGTCAGGTGGGCCGCTGCCAGACCGTCCTCTGGCTCATCGGCCCAGTCGATGGCCCAGTGGTCCGGCGCGTGCAGCCCTTTGTAGAGGACGGGCGGCTCTTGCATATATTCAGCCATCGTGTCGTAGACGGGCAGCAACTCGAAGTCGGGCGTCGCCATGCGGAAGTAGGCTTCGGGCCGCCCGGCCTGCTCCCAGTCGTCGGAGGGGCGTTTGAAGTACCAGAAGTTGACCACGCCGACGTAAGGCCATTCCTCTTGCGCGCGCTGGTAGGCCAGGGGTGCCCACCGCGCCTGCTGGTCGAGTGTGACCCGCCCGTAGTCCGGGGGCACGTCGTCCGGCGCGACGTTCCAGTTCATCTCGCTGATCCAGATGGCCTTGTCGCCGTCGCCATTGCGCAGCATGATGTCGCGGATGTACTCGACCCGCCCGTAGTTGACCACGAACGGCTCCCGGCGGTGGTCGGTGGGGCCGCTCCACAGCCCGTAACCCTGCATGGTCAGGATGTCGAAACACTCGCCGCCGCCCGCGTCGTAGAGCCGCTGCAAAAAGACGTAGTCGTTCAGGTTGCGCCCGCTCAGTTCGCTGGTGGCGGCCAGCGCCCCACTCAGCACCACGGCGTCGGGGTCGGCGGCTTTGACCGCCTGGTAACCGGCGCACAACAGTTCCGCGTACGCTTCGGGGTCGGGGTCGTTCTCGCCCCACTCCGGGTAGATGTTGGGTTCGTTCCACAGTTGGTAGTAGCGAATCCGGCCCCGGTAGCGCCCGGCTACCGCCTCGGCGAAAGCCGCGTAGTCGGCAACGTCGTCGGGCGGGGCCATCGGGCCGTCGTCGTCACCCGCCGCCCGGCTCCAGGCAGGTGGGTTGCTGAGACGGGCGATGATCTGCAGGTCGTACTGCCCGGCAGTGTCCACGATGTGGTCGTACTTGGCCCAGGCATCCACCCCGTCCGGGTCGTTGCGCCGGTCCACGAAATTGCCGCGCCCGTGGATCTCGATGTCCTCCCAGGCGAACTCCTGCCGAATCCAGTGGAAGCCCGCCTCGGAGACGAGCTGCGCCTGCCGTTCGCGCTTCTCCGGGTCCGGCTCCAATTGCCAGAAGGTGTTGATGCCGAAGGGGTTTACGCCCACGTGGGTCACGGGTGTGTAAGGTTGCGTGCGCGGCGGCTTGCGGGTGACGCTGACGAGGTACTGGCCCATGCCGCGCAGCTGCGGCAGCAGGTCCTCCTCGCCGGTGCGCTCGAACATGAAGCGCTGGAGCGAATCGCGCTGCCAGACGCCCAGTGCAGCCAGCGCGACCAACCCGGCCAGAATGCCGGTGATGAGCCGATTTTTTAGCATGGCGCGGCGATTATACCGGGAAACACGGAGACTTAAAATTGTTGGCCTGCTATCCGTATTTTCCTCAACGAGTCTGCTTTAGTATAGTTCTCGCATAATGGGACCTAATTTCAGGCAACTGCGTGACCGGTGGAATAACCCGTCATGGGTGCACTTGGTGGGAGTGCTGGGTTTCTACGCGCTCGTCACGGGGGTCGTCACCTGGCCCCTGCTGGCACAGTTCTCGAGCGGCCTGGTAGGCTTCAAGGACGCCGACCAGGTGCAAAAAGTCTGGGCCTTCTGGCACACCAAAGAGGCCCTGCTCCGAGGGGCAAATCCCGCCACCTTCGACACGTTGGTCTACCCACAGGGATACTTTTCCCCCATTCGATGGGCCAGCCTGACCATGCACGTCATGCTGCTGCCCATCGAGTTGGCCCTGCCTCCGGTCCCGGCGTACAACGCGGGCTTCCTCTTGTCGTACGTGCTGACCGGGTACGTGGGGTATCTGCTGTGCCGTGATATCACGGGACATACGCTGGCCAGCCTGTTTGGCGGCCTGACGATGATGCTGTTTCCCACACGGGTGGCGCAGGCTATCGCCGGGCACGTCGAGGCGGCGAACTTGTTTCTGGTGCTGTGGTACGTGTTGCTCCTGCGCCGGTTGCTGCGAGAACCAGACCCCCGGCGAGCGGTCATCACGGGCGTGATGTTGGCTCTCGCCTGCATGATGCACCCCACCGCGCCACCGTACGTGCTGGCCCCGCTGACGGGTTTGTACGTCCTGTACCACCAGTTGGAGTCGGGTAAAGGGTTTTTTCACCGGCAGACCTGGGGGGCGCTGGCCGTCGCGTTTGGAGCGGCGACTCTACTGCTGCTGCCCTTCTTCGTCCCACTGGTGGCCTTTGGCCTGAACCCCCCGGAATACGCCTTTGAAGGTGGCGCGGAACTTGCCGCGTTGAGCACCGACGGCTTAGGGTATATCACCCCCTCACCACACAACCCCATTTTTGCCGGTTTGGGGTTGGTGCCGCCTTTCGCCGACGACGTGCTGGGTTTCTTCTTGCCGGAGATCATCGCGTATCCAGGCATCGTTGCGGCTGTATTTGCCGGGCTGGCAGTGGTCCGCCAGGCCCCGGAAAGCCGGGAATGGCTGCTGATTATGCTGGTCGCCATGATATTGGCGATGGGACCTTTTCTCAAAGTTGGCGGCGCGGGAATCCCATTCGCGTTCAATCCAGAGCAGCCCATACCCTTGCCCTACGCGCTGGTCGCCCGGCTGCCTTTGTACCAGTTAGGGCGCACACCGGGGCGGTTTAACCTGCTGACCGGGATTTGTCTGGGGTTGTTGGCGGCGCAAGGGGTGGCGGCGTGGCTGAAGCGGCCAACCGGCTGGCGCGTGGTCCTGGTCGGCGTGGCAGCCGTGGTGATGGCCGGAGAGTATCTGGTGGTGTGGCCGATGGCGGTCGATCCGGTCGCCGTGCCGGAATCCGTGGAGGCGCTTGCTGCCCAAGCACCTGAAGGCGGCGTGCTGAATGTCCCCGCCGACCGCTACGTGACGCACTACGCCCAGTTCTACCAGACGGCACATGGGTGGCCGATCATGGGCGGGTATAGTGACCGGGTCATCCCGCAAGCGCCAGGAGTGCGGGAAATGCTGGAGTGGATCGGCCAGCCGCCAGAGGGGCCGGATATCGTCCCGGCCATGGCGGCGGAAGACGCTCGCGGGCTGCTCGTCGATCTGGACGTGTCTTACGTCCTGCTGCACAAGCGCTTTGCCGCCGACGCATCTGCAAACGAATCCTGGCTGGCGTCTGTGCTGGGGGATCCCATCGAGTCGGACGAAACCCTGGCGCTATATGCCGTCCGGCCTGCGCCGGTGCCAGACAGGCTGGTCTACGGGCTGGCCGGGTCAGGCTGGGGGGAGATCGAAAGGTACGCAGGGGGACCGGCCCGCAGGCTTGCCAGAGAGGGGCGTTTGGTCATCTACACACCAGACGACGCCAACGGCGACTTGCGCCTGCTGGTGGCAGCCAGCGGCACATCACGCCAGTTGCAGGTGATGATTAACGGCGAGGGCGGTCAGCGTGTGCGGATCGGCGCGCCCGGCGAGTATTCCTTTGAGGATGTCTCCCTCGATGCAGGGCTAAACGTCCTGCGTTTCGAAGTCCTGGACACAGAATGTGAGCCGAACGATCTGCCTCCTGACTGTTCGGATATTCTGCTCCAGTCGATAGAGTTAGTAGGAGTTCGATGAGGTTTGGGCGGCCAAGAAAAACGCCCATACAGGATTGCATGGGCTCAGCGTTACTCTGTGTCGGGTGACCGGCCTGGATCAGCCGCCGATCTCTGACATCACGCGGTTGAGCGGGACGACGTCGTCCGCCAGCCCGTGGCCCCAGGGCTTGTGCCACACGCCGTCGAGGATGATCTGTTTCAATTCCTCCAGCGTCGCGCCCGCGCGGAGCGGTGTCAGCAAATCCACCTCTTTCTCGCGCAGGAGGCACAGCCGCAACCGCCCGTCCGGCGTCAGGCGGACGCGCGTGCAGCTGGCACAGAAAGGCTGCGTCACGCTGCTGATGAAGCCCAACGTACCCAGGCCATTTTCTAACTTGTAGAGCCGCGCCTCGCCGTCCAGCTGGCCGTCATCAAGCAGGTGGAGCGGCCCCAGTTCAGCCTCGATGCGCTCGTGGATTTCCCTGTCGGTGACGATGCCTTCTTGCTGGAAGGTGGCGATGTCGCCAAAGGGCATCATCTCGATGAAACGGACCTGCCAGTCGTGGTAGAGGGTCAGGCGGGCCAGGTCCACCACGTCCTGCGTGTCGTTGTAACCACGCACCACCACCGCGTTCAGTTTGATGGGCAGCAGTCCGGCTTCCTCCGCCGCTTCGATGCCTGCCCGAACGCCCTCCACCTTGCCCCAGCGGGTGATGCGGTTGAACTTGTCGTCGTCCAGCGTGTCGATGCTGATGTTCAGGCGCTTCAGCCCGGCTTCGGCCAGGGGTTTGGCGAGGTCTTTCAGCAGCAGGCCGTTGGTCGTCATGCTGACCTCGCGCACGCCCGGCGTGCTGGCGATGCCGCGCACGATGTCCACCACGTCCTTGCGCACGGTTGGCTCGCCACCGGTCAGCCGGAACTTGTCGAAGCCCAGTTCGGCAAACAGGCGCGCCAAGAGCAGCACCTCGTCGTTCTGCATCAACTCGTCGTTGGGACGGAACTCCATGTCCTCGTCCATGCAGTACACGCAGCGCAGGTTGCACTTGTCGGTCAGGGATATGCGCAGGTAGTGGATGTTGCGCCCAAAGCGATCGTAGGCCACGGCGCTCTCCGGGATGGTTAGGCGTTGTGGTTATGATGAGTATACGAGATTCTAGCAGGCGGACTGTAATTTAGCAAACGCAGATTAACATTATTCCTGGCGGGTCGCGCAGCGGTCAGCGTGTCTGCCGGAAGAGCAGCCGGTAGCCTTGCAGGTGAGCCTCCGTGCTGTCTTCGGGCGTGCAGAGGCCGGTTTGCAGGTCCGAGACCACCCGCGACTCGGTATCGCCGTCCTCGACGATCTCCACCGAATACGACAGCCCTTCCATCATCACAAAGTCAGCATAGCCCGGCCCCTGTTCGGGCTTCAGTCCGGTGAAGAAGCTGTCCTGGCCCCCTTCCCACTTCGCCACGATCTCTACGCCCGGCACCCCGTCGCCGTTCGCGTCCTGCACGCTCACGATCAGCAAGCCGGGTGTCACGTCGGCGTCGCAGAAGGAAGCCTGGTCGGCCAGGACGTAGCGGTTTCCACTCGGCGTCGGGCTGGGCGTGATGGTGCCCTCGGCGGGTGGTGTGGGCGTGGCGGGGGGCGGGGTGGGCGTGGCGCTGGGCGCGACAGTCGGCGCGAACACCGTGCCGGGAACGGGTGACGGCGGCAGCGCGGGCGGCCCCGCCAGGGTGCCCGCGAACGGCATCGCCAGTTCCGGCTCGCCGCCCAGCGCCAGCGCCAGGTTGGTCAGCGCCCGCACCGAGGTGTCTGCCAGGCCCAGTGTGGCCGCCTCGTCCGCCACCTCGGCCAGGGCCGCGCCGGGGTCGTCGTCCAGACCCATGGCGGCCAGCCGTTGCCTGGCCCGCGACAGGTCGCCGTCGCTGGCGTAGCCCAGACTGACCAGGATGAGGTACGTGCGCTGCTCCTCGTCGGCCAGTTGGGCCGGTTCTACGTCGACGTACTCAACCGGGTTCACAAACCAAGCGTACCCCAGGCCCACGGTCAGGCCCACCACGCCTAACAGCAGCGCTCCGAAGGGAAAGGTGCGACTGGTACGAGGTCGCCGCACGTGTCTGGTCACCATCACGACTTATCCACCCGGAACTCTGGCTGGCAAATAGGGCTCCATCACCGGGGACGTGTAGCCCAGCGCCACCGACAGGCTCACCAGCCCGCGAATGTCGTTGACGTTGCGCCCCTCGGCGATGTAGCGTTCGGTCAGTCCGCCCACGTAGGCCGGGAGGTTCACCACGTCCAGGGCGATCAGCCGCGCCTCAGCCGTCGGCCAGTCGCCGTCCAGCAGGTAGGCGTTGCCGACCATCACCACGTAGTCGGCCTTGTAATCCGGGTGCAGACGGTCGAAGCCGGTGGTGAAGCGCTGCACCGGGGCCAGCCATCCGATGAGCAGGCCCAGGCCAATCCCGGCTAGCAGGGGAAGGAAGGTGGTCAGCGACGCTCGGCGGCGTGTGGTAGTGGTCATACGCTGGCTGGCTTTTGCCACTCAGACAAAGCTGCTATACTTGCGGCGGCTGGTCGGTGGCGCTCCCGTTCTAATTAGAAAAAGCCGGGCTTCGCGCCCCGGCTCGTGATGCTGATTGGTGCCGGAGGTGGGAATCGAACCCACAAGAGGTTACCCTCACGCGAGTTTGAGTCGCGCGCGTCTGCCAGTTCCGCCACTCCGGCCAGCGAACACAAGTATAGGATAACTCTCGGCCTCCGTCAATACGGTTTGTGTGCATGGACGAAGCAGCGCTCATCCGGGATGCTCAACGCGGCGACGTAGACGCCTACAACGGGCTGGTGCTCCACTACCAGACGCAGGTCTACAACGTCGCCTATCGCGTTATGGGCGAGCGCGACGCCGCCACAGACGCCACGCAGGAGGCGTTTATCCGGGCCTACAGAAACCTGGGCCGCTTTCGGGGCGGCAATTTCAGGGCGTGGCTGCTGCGGATCGTCACGAATCTCTGCTACGACGAACTGCGCCGCCGCAAGCGCCGCCCGTCCACCTCGCTGGAGGCGATGTACGGTGAGGACCCGCCCGAGGACCCTGCCTTCCACAGCCAGAGCGAGAGCCCCGAGGGCTACGCGCAGCGCATGGAACTGCGCCGCGCCATCGAAGAATGCTTGCGCTCGTTGTCCGACGACCATCGCCTGGTGACGGTGCTCTCGGACGTGCAGGGGTTCAGTTACGACGAAATCGCCCAGGCGGCGAACGTCACGCTGGGTACGGTCAAGTCGCGGCTCAGCCGCGCCCGCGCCCAGATGCGCAACTGCCTGCAAGAGAGCGCGGAACTTTTGCCCGCCTCGTACCGTCTGGATTAGTGAGACTGAAGCCGAGGACTTGAGGACCCGATGGTGCAGGGAAGCTCCCCCAGAGAGCCGCTCGGCGAGCGCGATCTGAGCTTGCTATCGGCCTATCTGGACGACGAACTGAGCGACGCCGAGCGTGCCCAATTGGAGGCCCGCCTGGGCGCTGACGCTGCCTTGCAGGCGGAGCTTGAGGCGCTGCGCCGAACCGTCGCGCTCGTTCGTTCGCTGCCGGAGATTCCCGTTCCGCGCAACTTCACGCTCGACCCGGCCCAGTATGGCCGCCGCCGGACCGGCGGCTGGTGGTTCAGTCTGGCAACGCCGATGCTGGCGGCGGGCGCATCGCTGCTGCTGGTGGCGGTGTGCGCTGGCGTCCTGCTGACCGGCGTGGGGCTGGGCCGCCAGGCCGCGCCAGCCTTCGCGCCCGTGGCGGGCGGGGAGAGCGTCGCGGAGGCCGATTTCGCCGCTGAGGAGGCAGCGCCCGCCGAAGAGGAGGCTGCCCGCGCGTTTGAAATGGCCGAGGAGGAACCTGCCGCCGAAGAGGAAGAGTTTTTTGCGGAGGATGCCGAAGAGGCCGAGGAAGAGGCCGCGCCCGCCCTGGAGGTCCCCGCGCCCGCCGAAGATCGGGTGGAGGGGGCGGAAGCTGGCGCTGGTGCCCTTGGGGAGGCCGAGGGTGAGTTGCCCGCCGCCGAGTCTGAACCGCTTCCTGAGCCAGAAGAAGAGGAGGCCGTCTCCGAGGAGCAGGAGGCCCCGACAGGGGCGGAAGCTCCCGTGGAGGAAGCGGAGGCGAACGGCGATGTCCGCCAGCCCACCGCTGCCGCGACCGGGACCCCCGCGCCCCAGGCGACCGCCGCCCCGCCCGCCGGGACACCGGAAGCGCCAGAGGTATCCGAGCTGCCCGAACCGGGGCCTGCCGACGAAGCTGCCGCCCCCCCGGTCGAGCCTGCCGCCAAAGCAGATGACGCCGGGGAACTGGCCCAGGGCGTTCCTGTTCCGGAGGAGGCCGCCCCACAGGTTTATGCCCCGTTGCGCCCGTCTCGTGCCATCCCCTGGCTGATCGGCGCTGTGATCGTCCTTGGCGCGGCGCTTCTGGTTGCGGGGATTGCCCTCACCCTGGCGAAGCGCCGCCGCTAATCCCCTATGGCCGACGAAGTTGAGATGAACTTCTGCCCGCGCTGCGGGCAGCCTCTCGCCGACCGCCCCTCCTTCGACAAGAAGGTGCGCCGCACCTGCGACCACTGCGGCTTCATCCATTTCCGCGACCCGAAGGTGGCCGTGGCGGTTTTCGTGGTGGACGGCGATGAGATTTTGCTGGTGAAGCGGGCGATGGAGCCGGGACGCGGTAAATGGGCGCTGCCCGCCGGGTACGTGGATTACGGCGAGGACCCGCGCGAGGCCGCCGTGCGCGAGGTGGAAGAGGAAACCGGCCTCTCGGTTGAACTGACCGAGTTGGTGGACGTGCTGCCCGGCGACACCCCCGGCCAGGGGGCCAGCATCGTGATCGTCTATGCGGCACGCCCGCTGGACGGCACGCTGGCCGCTGCCGACGACGTGGACGAGGCGCGCTTTTTCGCGCCCGGCCAGTGGCCTGAGTTGGCCTTCGCCAGCACGCGATTGGTCATCGAGCGCTGGCTTCAGCGCCGGGATGCTGACTGAGCAGCCTGCTCAGATCGGATCAGCCTGACTATCGCGTCGATGCGCCGCTGGGCGGCCATGCCATGCGCGACAGGGTGGGAGATGAGAAACGCCAGGCCGCCGTAGTGAGTCTGGGCATGAGAAACAGTGTCCACCGGAAGTTCTTCTGATGAATGCTGGAGTGTCCGCTGGCGAAACTCCGCTTCGGGGAACAATTTCCTGTATCTGGGCCAGAAGCCCTTCCCATAGCAAATGACAATGTCCGGCTTGTGCTTTTCAAGCAGCCTGACATAGAGCTCCTGCCGTGTCGATAGGATGTGCTCCTCGTAAGTTCTCTTATCTTTTAAGCGTGAATCGTTGAAAAGGTCCGCATAAATCCAGTGATCCATGCCTGGGTTTGGCAGCGGCAGCAGTTCGCAGAGAAGGGTCTCACTATCTTTCACCTTCCTGCCGAGTTTCCTCGCTTGGTATTCACGGGCGCTCACTGTATCGTTGGTCAACCCTATCGCGATCTTGGACAATACGCTCCAGGTGGATTGCAGCTTCGGCCTGGGATCAAAATCAAAGTATCGGGCATTGCCAAGCTTCGTCTGCGCGTCCTTCAAGTCCATGACTGCATCAAAGCTGAGGCGGACGCGCAGGGTCTCCTCACTTCCGCCGCCCTCCTCCATGCCCAGGAACCAGATTGGGCCATCCAGGTTGCCAAAACCGATGAAGTCCAAGAGCTTGTCGGCGTCCTCTTCGCTGAACATGTCTCTCCTCTCAGATTTCGGCCAGTTGAATGGTGCCCTGCCCGACGTAGACCGTCTGGCCGCCAATGCGTACGCCGGTAATGGCCTCGCCCGCGTGGTCAATCTGGATGTGGATGATGCTGGGGCGACCCATCTCGAAGCCTTGCTCGCTGACGATGGACTGTGCGCCGTCCGGACCAACCAGCCCGTGCCGCACCAGATAGCAGCCCAGCGGGCCGCTGGCTGCCCCGGTGGCGGGGTCCTCCGGGATGTTGAGCGACGGCGCGAACATCCTGGAGTGGACCGTCGAGCCTTCCCGCTCGGTTTCCTGGGTGAACACGAAGACCAGTTCCGCATCGGAACCCTTCAGCGTTCTCTTCCAGACATCCTGCCGGAACTTGAGGTTCCTGATGGCCCGCAAGTCTTTCAGCGGCACGAATAGAAGCGGCACACCGCAGGAGACTACCTCCAGCGGCAGGTCGGCGGCGATGTCTGACGCCTCAAGCGACAGCATGTCGGCAATGGCTGCCCGGTCTGGATAGTAGGGGCCGAATTGGGGCAACGGCTGCGTCATCCAGATGGTGGTCGGCGCGCCATCCTCCCATTGCACCGCCACCGGGATGTCGCCCACGCCCTCCTCGAACACGATCCGCGTTTCGTCGCCTGACGTATCGATCAGCCCTTCGCGGGCCAGCACGAAGGCGGTGCCCACCGTCGGGTGGCCCGCCATGTCCATCTCGGCGGCGGGCGTGAAGATTCGCACCCAGAAGTCGTTGTCCGGGTTCTTCGGTGGCAGCACGAACGTGATTTCCGAGAAGTTGAACTCTTTCGCCAACTGCTGCATCAACTCCGGCGGGACGCCCTGCCCGTCGGTAAAAACGGCCAGTTGGTTGCCGCCAAATGCCCGGTCCGTGAACACGTCTACCCAGTGAAAATGGTGTTCTCTCATGATAGACTCCGAAAGATGTGGCGAAATCTGGGCCAATTATCGAGCCAAACCAGCAGAACAGCAACGTGACCTGTGGCTCTCATGTTTTTCTAATGTGGAGCTAACGCGGTACTAATCATGCCGTTCTATTCTTTGGTCAGTCAAGTATTTTGGCCTCCTGAACGATTTACAGAGTGTGTGTGGTAGCAGGCAAGCCAGAGTACGAAGGCCATCCAAAACTCGGAGATGCGCGTCGCCGAAGGCAGCGGATGAGCCTCAGCGGACCGCCGATCTGTGTCCCCCCTTACAGAGGCGGTCCTTTTTGTTTCTCCTGCGCCCCACTGTAACGTCTCTCCCTGAACCCGATTCCCGGCAGCAGCCAGGGTACAATCCAGTCAAAGGAAGCTCAATCACGAGCCGGAGGCTGTGCTCTGGCCGGGTTTCCCTGTGGGGTAGGTGTGAGGTGTCACAGGGCTATGGGTAGCGGTGTTTAGCAGGGTGAAGAGTATGGCCGATAGCGAAACGGGCGATTCGTTGATGATGGTCTCTGACGCGTTGTTGGTGCAACGTTTCCGCGAGGGCGACGTTGCCTCCTTTGAGGAACTGTTTCTCCGCCACTATGACCGGGTGTACGGCCTGCTGTACCGGCTGGTCGGAACCCGGCACGAGGCTGAGGACCTGACCCAGGAGGTGTTCCTGCGCCTTTACCGGCGACCGCTGGCCCGCCCCGATAACGTGACGGGCTGGCTGTACCGGGTGGCGATGAACGTGGGTTACAACGCCCTGCGGTCCGAAAATCGCCGCCTCCGACGCGAACGGGCCAGCGCACCAGAAGTGGAAGTAGCGCCAAGTACCGAGGCGGAAGTAACCGGGCGCGAGACGTCGCGCCAGGTACGTGCAGCGCTGTCGACTTTGCCGCCGCGTTCGGCGCAACTGCTGGTGATGCGACAGATGGGTTTCTCGTATCGCGAATTGGCCGAGATCGTCGGTGTCGCGCCGGGATCGGTGGGGACCTTGCTCAACCGGGCCGGCGAGGCGTTTCGTAAGGCGTACCATGAAGTGGTGGGAGAAGAAGATGCACACTCGTGACACTGAACTGCGCGCGTTGGCCGAGGGCCAGTTGGACGATGCCTCGCGCGAACGGGTGCAGGCCCACCTGGATGGCTGTGCAAGCTGCCGGGAGCGCCTGGAACGGGTCCGTGATGAGTTGGCTGCCCTGGACGAGCAGTTGGCCCTGCTCGCGCCAGGGGCATCCCAGCGGCCCCGCGCCGAGTTGGCTCTGGCGCGCTTGCACGCGCAGATTGCAGATGACTACAAACCTTTAGCAGGAGGTATGACGTTGAGGAAACTAGGCTTAAGCCGTAACTGGCAGCGCGCGTTGAGCGGTCTGGCGGCTGTGTTGGTCGTGGCGGTGCTGCTCTCGATTGCCCCGGTGCGCGCGGCGGCCAGCGAGCTGCTGTCGGTCTTCCGGCTGGAGCAGATCGTGGTGCTGCCGGTCAGCTTACAGGACATCGAGCATTTGGAGAGCGTATCGTACGAACTGGGCGATGATTTCTTCCCCGGCGATTGGGAAGAGATCGAGGAGCCAGGCGAACCGCAGCACCCGGCCACGGTGGCCGAGGCGGGCGACCTGGCAGGCTTCCCAGTGCGGACCCCGTCCGCGCGCCCCGCTCCCGACGAAATCGTGGTGCGCGGCCAGATGGTCACGCGCTTCGAGCCAGACCTGGAGATGATGCAGTTGTTGTTTGAGACGGCGGGTCTCTCGCCGGACCTGGTGCCGCCCGAAATCGACGGGGAGGCGTTCGACCTCACCATGCCGGTTTCGGTAGTGCAGATCTGGGGCGACGAGGAAGAGGCGCTGATGGTGATGCAGATGCGCACCCCTTCCGTCGATTTCCCAGAGGGAGTGGACGAGGACGCGCTGGGCGAGGCGGTGCTGCAATTGCTCGGCCTATCGGCTGAGGAAGCGGCGGCCTTCAGCGCGACCATTGACTGGAGCAGCACGCTGCTCCTGCCGCTGCCCGACGACGGGATGTCCGCTGAACCGGTAGTGGTGAATGGCGCGGAGGGTTACGTCGTCACCGGGACCCCGCCCGATGAAGAAACGGACGTGGTCTACACCTCGGTGCTGTGGCAGAAGGATGGCTTCCTGTACGTAGTCGGCGGCATCGAAGACACGGCGACGTTGTTGGATATCGCCAATTCGTTGCAATAGCGCTGTAACAGGCTAGACTAGAGGCGGGTCGAGAGAGACCGACCCGCCTCGTTTTGCGTTGTGACCAGGGACGGGATGAGATGAGTAATAGCATGTCGGGTCCGGCAATAGAGACGTTTCAGTTACGCAAGGTGTTTGGCGAGGATAAGGTCGCCGTGGCCGGGCTGACACTCAGCGTGGCGCGCGGCGAGGTGTTCGGCTTTTTGGGGCCAAACGGCGCAGGTAAGACTACGTCGGTCAAGATGATGTTGGGGTTGGTGCATCCGACCAGCGGCAGCGGCTTGCTGTTGGGGCACCCTATCGAGAGTCCCACGGCCCGCCGCCGGGTCGGTTTCCTGCCGGAGCATTTTCGCTTTCACGGGTGGATGCGCGCCGACGAATTCCTGGACGTGCACGGCGAACTGCAAGGCATGAGCAAGGCAGACCGGGCCGAACGTATTCCCTTGCTGTTGGAGCGGGTGCGGCTGGCCGATGCGACGGCGCAACTGCTGAGGACGTTTTCGAAGGGGATGCTGCAGCGGGTGGGTCTGGCGATGGCCCTGATGCACCGTCCAGAGGTGGTTTTTCTGGACGAGCCGACCTCCGGGCTGGACCCCTTCGGGCGGCTGCTGGTGCGGGATATCATCAACGAACTGCGCGAGGCTGGCACGACGGTGTTTCTCAACTCGCACCTGCTCAGCGAGGTGGAGGTGACCTGCGACCGGGTGGCCTTTATCCGCAAGGGGACGGTGGTGCGCTCTGGCACGCTGGGCGAACTGGCGGCGGGCCAGATGCTGGTGCGGTTGCGCGTGGGCGAGGTCACGCCCGCTTTCGTTGCCGGGCTGGCCGAGTGGGGCAGCGGCGTCCAATCGCCCAATGGGCACGAGGTGACGCTGTACGTGGACGGCGAGGAGCGGCTGCCCGGCCTAGCCGAGTGGGTCGTGGGGCAGGGCGTGCGGCTGTACGCGATGGAGCCGGGGCACGTTTCGCTGGAGTCGCTGTTTGTGCATATCATGGCCGACGAGGACACGGCTGACGAGGGCGTGGCGGGCGAGGAGGAGGCCGTATGAACCGGTCTGTGCGACATATCTGGCTGCTGGCGAAGCTGACGCTGCGCGAGGCGTGGCGGCGGCGCTTGCTGTGGATTGCGGGCGGGCTGGGGCTGGCCTTCCTGGTGCTGTTCGGCCTGGGATTTTGGGCAGCTTACAAGGATTTGGTCAGGCATTCAGACCCGGACGGCCCCATGGCGCAGGGTATCTTCAACTTTTTCATGCTGTCCGGGTTGTATGCGGTCAATTTCCTGATCGTGATGACGACGGTGCTGACGACGGTAGGTTCGATTTCGCAGGAAATCTCCAGCAACACGATTCACGCCATCGCCGCCAAGCCACTGCGCCGTTGGGAGCTTTTCCTGGGCAAGTGGCTAGGCCACGCGCTGATGCTGACCGTGTACGTGCTGGTGATGGTGCTGGGCATCTTTCTGGTGACGTTCGTCATCACCGGCTACACGCCCCCCAACCCGCTGGAAGGGCTGGGGCTGCTGCTGCTGGAAGGGCTGGTCGTGCTGAGCCTGGCGCTGCTGGGCAGCACGCTGTTGAGCACGCTGGCGAATGGCGTGCTGGTCTTCATGCTGTACGGGTTGGCCTTCGTCGGGGCGTGGACGGAGCAGATTGGCTCGCTGCTGGAGAGCCAGATGGCGGTGGATTTGGGTATCCTGTCGAGCCTGCTGCTGCCCAGCGAGGCGCTGTGGCGGCGGGCGGCCTATGCCATGCAATCGTCTATCACGCGCACGTTCAACCAGGCGGGGCCGTTCAGCACCAGCAGCGTGCCGAGCAAGTGGTTCATCGTGTACGCGGGGGTTTACGTGCTGGGGATGACCCTGCTCGCGATGCGGTCTTTCGCCCGCCGGGATTTGTAGCGCGCGTTATAATTCCACCATTCGCCAAATCGGAGTAGGAACGCTATGGGCTTTCGCCGCATGGGAATGTCCGCCGGTCCCCGCCGGTACGACGACGAGATGGCCGTGGCTGACGGCGTCAGCGTCAGCGCGGGCCGCTTGCTGGGCTACCTGAAGCCGTACTGGCGGCGGATGGCCGTGGCCTTGCTATGTTTGCTGGTCACGACGGGTGTCGGGCTGACCTTCCCCTACGTTATCCAAAACCTGCTCGACATCGTGGTCGGGCAGCAGGATTTCACCCTGCTCAACCGGATTTCGGGTGGGCTGCTGCTGCTCTTTTTGCTGCGCTTCTTCTTCGGCTACGCGCAGCGCTACCTGATCAGCTACGTCGGCGAGCGGGTCATCGTGGACATCCGCAAGCAGGTGTATGACAATCTCTTGCGGCTGTCGCTGCGCTTTTTCACCGAGCGGCGGGTAGGCGAGTTGGTCTCGCGCCTGTCCAGCGACGTGACACTCATCCGCACCGCGCTGACTAACAATGTCGCCACCGTGGTTTCGCAGGCGCTCACGTTCGTCGGGGCGCTGGTCATCATCGTGTTGCTCAACTGGCGGCTGACGCTGTTCGTGCTGGCGCTGCTACCACCAGTGGGGCTGTTGGGCGCGCTGTTCGGCGTCCGCCTGCGCCGCATCTCGACGGAGGTACAGGACGAACTGGCCGACGCGACGACCGTGGTCGAGGAGGCGCTGCAAGGCATCCGTATCGTCAAATCGTTCGTGCGCGAGGTCTACGAGGTGGCGCGCTACGGCAAGGCCCTCGACGCGACCTTCGCGGCGGCCATGCGCCTGACACGGGTGCGGGCGGCCTTTGGCCCGTTGATGTATCTGCTGACTTTCACAGCGATTACCGGGGTGCTGTGGTTCGGCGGGCGCGAGGTCATCCAGGGACGACTGACCATAGGCGGACTGGCGGGGTTTCTGTTCTACGCGATGACGATTGGCGGATCCGTCAGCGCTTTCACCGCCTTATACACCCAGTTGCAGGAAGCGTTGGGGGCCAGCCGCCGCGTATTCGAGATACTGGATACCACGCCGGACGTGCAGGACCGGCCCGGCGCGACCCTCCTGGGCGAGGTGGAGGGCCGCCTGACCTTTGAGGAGGTACACTTCGCCTACGACCAGCGCGCCCCGGTGTTGCAGGGGATAAGCCTGGCGGTGGAGCCGGGCGAGGTGCTGGCACTGGTCGGGCCGAGCGGGGCGGGCAAGTCCACCGTTTTCAACCTGATTCCGCGCTTCTACGATCCGTCGCAGGGGCGTGTGACGCTGGACGGGCACGATCTGCGCGACCTGACGCAGGACAGTCTGCGGGCGCAAATTGGCATTGTACCCCAGGAGACGCTGCTCTTCGGCGGTACCATCCGCGAGAACATTCTCTACGGGCGGTTGGACGCCAGCGAGGATGACCTGCTGGCGGCAGCGCGTGCCGCTAACGCGCACGATTTCATCTCCGATCTCCCCGATGGCTACGAGACTGCCGTCGGCGAGCGGGGGGTAAAGCTGTCGGGCGGGCAGCGCCAGCGTATCGCCATCGCGCGGGCCATCCTCAAAGACCCGCGCATTCTGCTGCTGGACGAGGCGACCTCCTCCCTGGATTCGGAGAGCGAGAGCCTGGTGCAGGAAGCCCTGGAGCGGCTGATGGCCGGGCGTACCACGGTTATCATCGCCCACCGGTTAAGCACGGTGCAGATTGCGGACCGTATCGCCGTATTGGACGCGGGCCGGTTGGTGGAGATGGGGCCACACCAGGACCTGATTGCCAGGGGCGGACTGTACGCGCGGCTGCACGCCATGCAGTTCCAAACCGAGGTGCCGTCTCCGGTCTCCGGGCGTATCCCTTCAGAGGAAAAACAAGCCGCGCGCGAGCGTCAGGGCGCGCGGGGTGGAATGCGGCTTTTCGGCCTGCCCGGCATGCGAGACGATTGATGGAGTCCCCACCGCCGTTCATGGTCCAAGAGGCACTGTGTCTGGTTAGATAGGCACGGTGCTTCTTTCGAGGCGTCTTATCGGGTTGATTGACAGGGAGCATGACGTGATAACCGTGCGGCAGGAGAAACCGGACGACGGGGCTGCCATCCGGCACGTCAACGAGGAGGCTTTCGGCAGGCCGGAGGAGGCCAATCTGGTTGATGCGCTCCGCGAGAGTGGCGCTTTGACCGTGTCGCTCGTGGCCGTCTCGGATGGTGTCGTCGTCGGGCATATCGCTTTTTCGCCCGTCAGCCTGGAGCCGGGCACGGTGGCAGTAAGGGCGGTGGGGCTGGGGCCAATGGCTATGCTGCCAACCCATCAGCGCCAGGGAATAGGACTGCAATTGGTGCAGGCCGGGCTTGATGCATGCTGTGAAGCGGGCTATGAATTCGTGGTCGTTTTGGGACATCCCGACTATTATCCGCGCTGCGGTTTTGTGCCTGCCAAAACACATGGCCTCGACTGTGAGTTCGAGGTGCCCGAAGACGCTTTCATGGTGAAGGTGCTTCGCGAGGACGCTTCGGCGGAACTCAGTGGCCGGGTAGGTTATCATCCCGCGTTTAACTCCGTCTGAATCCCCCAGCAGTACGTATGGCCTGCTTGGCGGCGTATCGCATATTACCGTACAATAACGAAGACGAAGCGCTCAATAACCGGATGGGGCCATACCACCACCCTTCTGGCCACTCATGCATATGGCGGATAGTGTTGATGACAGATGAAATTCCTGAGGTTTCGTTTCGACAAGGTTTTGTGCTGGCCGATTTCCTGGCGCACAACTACCGCATTTCAGGGGAGGTCAACGTGCGTTCGCGTCCCCTGGCGGATACCTTGAACGACGTGACGACCGACTACATTGAAATAGAGAACGTCTACGTCTCGCCGATACAGAATCCGGCGGACCTTAAGGCGCACTACCAGATAGGATCGCTGCGCAAGGACAACATTTCGAAGGTTATTTTGACGCGCGAAGAACACGGTATGTCGAAGACTACCACGTACGGCAGTTACATTGGGTATACGCTGCGACCGGTCTTCCTGACCGTGCCCGGCTTCGAGGTGCGTGGGCTTCTGGAGGTGGCTCCCAAGATCAACATCCGCGCCTTTATGGCGACCTACGCCGAGCGTTTCATTCCCATCACCGAGGCGACAGCGACGGTGACACTCAACCCGAACGTCAGATTTCAAGGGGGAATCTTCCTGGTCAACAAGCAGCACGTGGGGGTTTTCTGTTTGTCGGAAGAGGAGGAATAATGGCCCGCATTCTCGTGATTGACGATGACCGCAGCTTGCTGCGGATGATGAAATTAATGCTGGAGAAGGCCGGCCACGAGTCCATTCTGGCAAGCAGCGGCAGAGAAGGTATTCAATCGGCGATAGACGAGCAGCCCGACCTGGCCATCGTGGACGTGATGATGCCGGAGTTGAGCGGCTATGACGTTTGCCGCCAACTGCGCGAGAATCCAAACACGGCCAATATCCCGCTCTTGATTCTAACCGCGCGTTCGCAACCGATGGACCGGCAAATGGCTATCGACGCAGGTGCGGACGACTTCCTGAGCAAGCCGATTACTCGCGAGGATTTGATGCGACACCTGTCGCAATTGCTGGCTTCGGGAGCGACGACGGTCCCCAGGCCACTGGAACCGGAGGGCGAGCCGTTTCCGATAGGCCCGATGGAAGGGGTTGAAATCCCGGAATCACAAGCAAGCGTGCCGGCCCAGGACGCGCCCATCACCGATATCTTTGTCGAGGACACGGACAGGGCGATAGCCCTGCCGGTGATCGCCGTGATGTCGCTGCGGGGTGGGTCTGGGGCGACCACCGTGGCGATTAATCTGGCGCTGGGCGCGATGCAACACGGGCGCTCGTGTATCGTCGATCTGGCTGATGTGCCGGGTCACGTGGCGGTCCAGTTGCAACTGACGCCGACGACGACCTGGCTGAATCTGGTCGATGCCGGTCCGCAGCCCGCCCCCAAACAGATCGGGGCATCGTTGATGATGCATGCCTCCGCCGGGGTGGCCGTGATGGCCGCGCCGACCACCTATACGACAGAGCGTCCCTCGCCCCAGACCCTTCGGTACGTTTTCCAGGTGCTCTCGGAGGGTTTCAAACGGACCGTGGTCGATTTGCCCGCTAAAATTGATCCGACCAGCGAAGCTGTGTTGCGGATGGCGAGTCACGTGGTGCTGGTCGTCGGCGACGATTTGACGGTTTTGCAGACCTCCAGTGAGAGCTTTCGTGCGATTGAGGCGCTGAATCTCACCGCGCAGTTGCACGTCGTTCTTAACCGCACGCGCCCTGGCGGGGTTTCGTTTGAGGAGGCACAACTGGCGCTTGGCCGGGAAATTGAGATGGAGTTACCTTACGAACCAGACCAGACGGCTGCCACCGCTCAGGGCCGACCGCTGGTGATGTCGTCACCTGCTTCGATGTTCTCGCAAAACATCCTCCACTTAGCCAGGATGCTGTAGGTGGGACCGGCGGGCCGTGGAGCACATGCTCTCAGTGGACCTGCCCGGCTACTCGGCAGATGGCCTCACATAGGCCTGAGAGCGCTGTCCTGTTGCCTCGTAACAAGGTTTCCGTATGAATAAGATTCTGGTTGTGGAGGATGAGGTCAACACCTCCGAGTTATTGCGCCGCTATTTCGAGATTGTCGGCTACAATGTGGTCAACGCCCACCGGGGCCAGGAAGCCCTCGAGCTGGCGCGGGAGCACCAACCAGAGGTGATTATCCTGGACATCATGCTCCCGGATATGAATGGTTATGAGGTGTGCAAAAAGCTGCGCTCCGACGAGGAGACCAGCCGCATCCCGATTGTTTTCCTGACGACGAAGGACGAGCGGAGCGACAGGCTGGAGGGTCTGCGCCTGGGGGCCGACGATTACCTCTCTAAACCGTTCGACGTGGAGGAACTGCGGCTGCGGGTGCACAATATCATCGCCAACGCGGGCGGCACCACGCTGGTGGATGCGCGTACCAGCCTGCCCAACCTGGAATTGATGAAGGAGCGCTTGCCCGAATTGCTGGAGGACGCCGACTCGGTCTTCCTGGACGCGACGATTGAGCATTACGAAGACTTCAGGACGCGCTATGGTCCGGTGGCCGCCAACCAGGTGCTGCGCGGGACGGCCAAGCTCATCGGCGACGTGCTGCACGAGACCGGCAACAGCCAGTCGTTCATCGGCCACCCAAAGGACGAGCAATTCCTGGTCGGCATCACCAAGGCTGTCGACGAGGCTGAGAAGACGCTGGTCAAACGCTTCGAGGATACCGTGAAGCGCTATTACGACTACGCGGACCAGGAGCGCGGCTCGATGAAAGTCGACGAAGAAGAAAAACCGTTCATGGCCTTGCAGATATCGCGGCTGACGCCTAAGGCGCTGCAAGCGCTGGTCGAGGGTGAAAAACCAACCGGCGACAAAGGGGACGATGACTGATTTTTCACGAGACGGTGGGGACGAGCGCGGGTTGCGAGAGTTGATCGTAGAAATTGGGCGCTTGCTGCACCACAACCAGATGGTGGATGGCGTGGCGGGCAACATCTCGGCCCGGCTGGACGGCGAGCGCATCCTCATGACGCCGAGCGGGCTGGCGAAGGGGTTTATGGACCCCGACGAGATGATCGTCGTGGACATGGCGGGCGAGAAGACCGGCCCGCAGACGCCGCGCGCCCGCGACCTGCGTCCCACGTCCGAAGTGCTGATGCACCTGGAGGCTTACCGCCAGCGGCCAGACATCGGAGGCGTGGTGCACGCCCATCCGCCAGCGGCGGTGGCCTTGAGCATCGCCAACATCCCCCTGGAGCGCTACCCGATACCGGAGCAGATCATCCACCTGGGCATCGTGCCTACCACCCCCTACGCGCTGCCCGCCAGCGCCGAGATGCAGGAGTCCATCAGCGAGGTGGTGCGCCATCACAACGCTATGATTCTGCGCAATCACGGCGTGCTGGTGCTGGGCAGTGACCCCTGGGAGGCTTATCTGATGACGGAGACGGTGGAGCGCACCGCGCAGGTTATCTTGATGGTCGAGCAATTGGGCGGAGGCGAGCCGCTGCCGCCTGACGAGGTTGACCGGCTGTTGGAACTGCGCCGCCAGATGGGCAAGAGTCTGCCCGGCGAGGAAGAGCGCCTGCAAGCAAAATCGTAAACGGGCGGCGGGTCGCGTTGACCGCCCCGCGCGGGCGTGGTACAATGCGGGCCGCTCCGCCCCCTTCGTCTAGAGGCCCAGGACGTGGCCCTCTCAAGGCCAAAACAGGGGTTCGAATCCCCTAGGGGGCATACGCGCCATATTGCCAAGTGGCGCGTTTTTTTATCCCTTCACTCTTCAGTACGCTGCCTCGTTGGGATAAGAAGGCAATACGCCAGCCATCTCGCGAAGCTCCCCTTTGAGTCTACCTGAATTTGGACTATAATTGTCTCCTCTTGCCAATCCGACCTCGTGTGCAGTTCTTCCTGTCCCAACCTGCCCCCGCTCACCAAGCGACAGCGAAAGAACCGCCAGGATAAACCGGAAACCAAGCATCCGGTGAGTCTGGCGAGCCCATAATCCTGCACATCAGGTAACCTGCTTGAGCGCTGCTTCAGGAGACAGCCACCACCATGACCGACGCACCCGACGGACAGGACAAGCCCTCAGATCGACCCGCGCCCGACATCGAAGTGCGCGGCAGCGTCCGGGGCAACCTGCTCGTCGCCGGACGCGACCTGATCGTCAATTGGGTCGGCCACGTCCCGGCGTGGGCACTTTTTGCCATTTCCATCAGTGCCGTGGCCGCCGTCCTCGGTTTGGGGCTGACCGCCAGGGTGACCGTCTTCGCTCCCACGCCCACACCTATCATCATTCCCACCCCCGTCCCCCCCACCGCGGTCCCAACGCCCATACCCACCCCGGTCAGCGTCTCCGGCCACAATATCGGCATCATCGTCTCATACTTCGTCGTACCTGAAGATGGCTCGGTGGACGTTGCCAAGTCCAGGGGCATCGTTGACGATTTCTACGTCCACATGCAAGCCGAACTGCTGTCCGCCAAAGACAGGTTCGGAGTCGATTTGGGTATCGCCGGGCCGAACGAAGTCGGCCAGGTAACAGGCCAAACCCGCGAAGAGCGCAAGACAAGCGCCCAGACCCTCTCAGGCATCCACAACGCCGACATCGTTGTCTATGGCGTGATTGCCCGTAGCGATAACAACCTGCTCCAGATCGAACCCGAAATATGGGTCAATCCCGACCGATTTGCCGACCATCTCGAAATTACTGGTCCCGAACGGATGGGCGACGAGATCGAACTGCGGGGTTCCTCTGATGATTTTAGCAACATCGTAGAGGCCAACCAGCCTCTCCAGGGTCGCATTACCGCGCTGGCCTACATCTCAGCCGGGCTGTCGCAATACGTCGCCGACGACTACGAAGGCGCGCTGGAACTCTTCGAGCAGGCGCAGAGTGTGTCCCAATGGACCGACGACCAGGGCCGTGAAGTGGTTTACGTCTTGCTGGGCAATGCCCATCTGCGGCTGGCTTCTGAGGGAGCCTTTCACGGCGACGCCGACACTGTCGAAGAGCAGGTGGCGCTGGCCCGGGCCGACTACGAGACGGCCAACGGACTGGCCGAAGCCTATTCACGCCCCTACGCGGGCCTGGCCTCGGCCTACTATCTGGCAGCGATGGCCCCCACCTACCGGGGTGAATACCCCGACTTCGCCTTGCTCGACGAGGCGATGGTCCAGGTGGAGCAAGCGGACGACGCGCTCGACCAGCCGCAGGACATCGGCGTCAACAGCCGTTGGCTGTTCACTCGCGCCCAGGTTCAGTTTCAGCGCTGGCTCTACGGGCTGGACTTCTACACAGACGAAGAACTGGGCGCCTTTTACGCTGACTTCGATCGGGTTTCACAGCAGATCATCACCGACTACGGCCAGGGCACCAACCCGTCTCTCTCACTCCTCGCATCCGAATCCCACATTTTTCGCGGGCTGGCCTTCCAGACCAATGGCCAGTGCCGGGATGCCTTGGACGCCTACGACGCTGCGCTGGGCTTCGAGTTGGCTCTCAACCGCAGGATGTTCGTCCTCGGCTGGAAAGGTGACTGTCACCAGAAACGAGGCGAGCAAGACCAGGCCACCGTGGCCTACGAACAGGCCCTCGACCTGGCTGAGGGGCTAGGCTTCGATGTGGATGCGAACTGCTACCAGATGAAGCTCGACAACATCGAAGAAGAAGTGAGATGTGGATAGCGTGCCCGTGAAGGGCATTTGAGAACACGTAGGACACGCCAAAGGAGAGGGAAACGTGAGGGGAAAGGTCGCTATTGTTATTGGACTGCTGGGCGTGATGACGGCGCCCTGTAGTTATCTGTCGCCTCCGGCGAGCGCGCCGGCGCCGCCCCCAGATGACCGACCGACTGAGGTCGCCGACGCAAGCCGGGACGTCGGTAAACGGGAACCCGAACAGCCTGACGCGACGGATGAAAATGACAAGCCCGACCGCCCGACCAACACGCCCAAGCCCCCCTCCCCGACCGCTACGCCCATCCCCCCTACACTTACCAATACGCCCATCCCCCCGACGCCAACGATCGAGGTCGAGACCGACATTGATAACGACCAGCAACCGGACGACGTCCGCACGCGGGGCGACGCGCCGCAGAACATCAACCGTGGATCAGGTAGCGGAGGCACCGGCAACGAGATAGACGACTGCTGGGAAGCCCCGAGCGGCTCCGTCTTTGGCTACAACCTGCCCAGGCTTGAGAGAGTGTCGAACGGCGGCAAGACGACGGTCACGCCCTACGGCTATGGCCGAGTCGTCCAAACGACCGACATCTTCGTTTGCGTGAGCGGGAGCCTCGAGCCGGTAGAGGCCTATGCCCTCCAACCCGACGGCAAGCGCCACGGCAGCCTGCTGCGATTCAAAGACCAGAACCAATTTGGAGACGACCTCTACCGCTTCTACATGCCGCTCTATGGCTACGTGGATCGGGGGCACGTGGCGCATGGTGATCGAGTCGCCGGTCAACTTCAGCATGAGCGTAGAAGTGCCCCAACCGTCAGACCCGTATATCGTGAAGCAGCGCCTGATCAGCGATGCGGCGGTGGGGGTTGGCTTTCCACCTGACCAGGAGACCACCAACGTCTTCATCTTCGGGAGGCAGACCGGCGTAGGCGCGCTGAGCAATCCGCTCTACGACGTGACCATCACATCCGAGGACGCGCACGTCAACCGCGACGGCTCGGTCGTAGCCAGCACGTCGCCGCCCAGCGGCCAGGACTTGCTGGCCAGCATCGTCGTCAACCAGTCGGGTGACATCGCCGCGGCCATCGACGTGAACGTGGATTGCCCCAGCGGCGAACCCCTGTGCCGCGACGACTTCCTTGAGTACATCTACCAAACCGTCTGGCCCGTCTCAAACCAGCAGCAGTGCCCCGGCTTCCTGCCTTCGCGCCTGACGGTCGGCAGGCGGGGCCGCGTCACACCGGGAGACGCCAACCGCCTGCGCAGCGCGCCCGGATTGAATTCTCGGCAGGTGGGGCAGATACCGGGCAGTGGGGTCTTCGACGTGCTCAATGGCCCCGCCTGTGAGGATGGCATGGCTTGGTGGCTGGTGGACTACGACGGCACCATCGGCTGGACCGCCGAAGGCGACAACGGCGACTACTGGCTCGAACCGACCCCCTAGGGGTAAGGCTCTTGGATGTGGGGGGATAGATGTGAGAGGGATGATCGGCCAGCCCTTGGGCGAAAGCTGTACCAGCGGGGGCATAATGTGGACCCAATGGGCCACATCATACCCTTACATGAAATTCAGTCAACGGTGAGTGCGTGAGCCTATCTCAGTCTTGAGCACCGATGTCCGATACCTCTGTGATAGTGTCTAGGATAGTGTATCCAGTCATCTCCCCTGTTTCTGCCAGTGTGGAATGAGATGACTTGCTCGATGATCTGATAAACCCATTGCCAACTGATTTCGTACTCGGCTGCAAGCTCAATCGCGCGCTCACCAGAGGCGTGGCGAGGGTAGATTGCGAGGTTGCGGCCTGAGGGAGGTGTTGGTGGGCGCTCGATAGGGTGCTCGACCATGTCGAGCAAAAAACAGGGGTTCACGAGTAGCCCCCTAGGGGGCATATCGCGTCACATTGCACAGTGGCGCGTTTTGTTTTCTCCGATGGGCGTTGTGAGTTGTCGTAGGTGAATCAGGGGCCGATGGCGATGCCGCGCCCGGAGAACGCCTGGGCGAAGCGGGCCACCGGCAGGCGGGCGTCCGCGCGCAGGGCGGGCGTCCGGCCAGAGGAGTTGTGCAGCAGGAGGTGCGTGAGGGCAGCGTCGTCGTCGTAGACCAGGCCGTGCACGACGACGATGTGGCCGTTGCGGCGGGTGATGGGCGTGTCGGCCTCAGTCCCTTCGCCAACCTCGGACGACACCGAGGCGAGGAAGCAGCGATCCGCGCGGATCAGCTCGGCGACAGCGGCGAGGTCCACGTCGGCCAGCAGCTCGGCGTGAAGGCCGTACGCCTGGGCCAACCCGGCCAGGACGCTGTGCTTCCAGCCCACCTCGACGGGGCGCTCCTCGCGCAGTTGGGTCAGGTAGCCGTCCAGCGCCAGCCCGGCCTGCACCCAGTCCATCACCGAGCGCACCGGCCCGCCTAATCCCTCGACCACCATTTTGACGGCCACCACTCCACACGAGCGCATCGCCCAGTGGGCGTATTCGTCCGGGCTGTTTGCCCCAGAGGCGGCCCAGTTGGGATCGGTCTGGAGCGGGCAGCCATCGAAGAGGAAGTCGGCGACGAGGTCGGGGGTGGCGAATTGGCAGGTATAGGGGACATGATAGGAGACGCGCACGGCGTGCGAGGAGGTCATGTGTTGTCTGGCCAGTATCGGTGTGGCAATTTGCGGCAGGGCGGCAGTCGAACCCGGCTTACTCCAGCAACTCGTCAATTTTCGCCAGAATTTGTTCCTGGCGGAAAGGCTTGGTAATCACGCCATCCGCGCCGGCTTCTCCCATGTCGCGAACTTCGTGGAGCACTTCAGGCCCCGCCGCGGTGACAACGAGCGTGGGAATGTGGGCGGTTGCGTCGGTGCTGCGCAGGTGCCTGAGGATTTTGATGCCGCCGATTTGGGGCATGAGCACGTCCAGCAGGATGACGTCGGGCTGCTGCGCCTCGGCAATCGCGATGCCCTCAATCCCATTGGTAGCGCTCAACACCTCATGCCCATGCTTCGTCAGCACCCGCTCCATGAGGGCGTTCATGTTGGGGTCATCATCGATCACGAGTATTGTTGCCACAGCGGATTCTACCTTTGTGTCGTTGCTCCGCGCTCATGGCCCCTGGCGATGACGAGCGCGACGGCGTGCTCGCGCGTGTGGGAGAGGCTGACGGACCATTCCTCCAAGCCGAGTTTCTCGGCCTGGACCTGAGCCGCGCCGTGAAAGACCAGTTTGGGTTCACCGCGCGCCCCGTTGATGATTTCGATGTCGACCCACTGGACATCGCCAATACCGGTGCCGAGGGCTTTGGCAGCTGCCTCCTTGGCGGCGAAGCGGGCGGCCAGCGCCCCGATGTGGCCGCCGCAGTAGGCCAGTTCGCGATCGGTGTAGAAACGGTAGAAGAAGCGATCGCCGTGGCGGTTGATGGCACGGGCGACCCGATTTACCTCGATCATGTCCACACCGGTTCGCAACATGGCTCTCATCCTGCTCCGTCCGGTCCGGCAACGGCCAGCGCGTAAGCGTCGGGGTCCAGGTAGGCGCGGGCAGCCGCCTGCACGTCTTCAATAGTGATGGCATCGATCATGGCCGCGTAGTTGCGCAGGTAATCGAGGCCGAGTTGGTGCAATTCCATGTTGGTGATCGCCCCGGCAACGCCGCCGTTGGTCTCCAATTGGAGCGGCACCCGGCCTTTGAAATTGGCTTTGTTCTCGGCGAGTTCGTCGGCAGTGACCGGCTCGTCAATGATGCGCCGGATTTCGTCGCGGATGCTGGCGATGGCCTTCTCTACATTATCAGGGCTGACGCCTGCCGAAACGTACCAGGGTCTGGGTCCCAGGCTGCCTGTGAGGCGACTGAACGAATAGTAGGCCAGCCCCTGCCGCTCCCGGACGTTGTCGCCCAGGCGGCCCATCAGACCGAAGACGCCCAGAATGCTGTTGGCGATGTGAGCGGCCTGGAAGTCAGGCGCGCTGCGCGCGGGGCCGGGCGTGCCGAGCATGATGTCGGATTGGGTCTTGCCGGGGATAGCGACGTGTTGCTGGCGGGTTTCCTCGATGCGGTCGGCGGCGGGCGGTGGGGGCGGGTCGGGTTGGGCGGGATTCTCCCACTCGCCGAGGGTTTCCTGGACGAGCGCCAGCACCTCGTTCGTTTTGACCGCACCGACGACGACGAGAATGCCGCCGCGCGGGCCGACGTGACCCTGGTGGAAATCCACCAACTGGTCGCGGGTGATCGCCTTGACGGTGTCAATGTAGCCGGAGTTGCTGACGCCGTAAGGGTGCCCATCCGGGTAAGTAAGCTCATTGAAGGTGAGCGCGGCCATGCTGCGGGTGTCGTGAGCGCGCCGCTCGAGGCCGGTCAGGATTTCGCCTCGCACCTTCTCGACGTGCTCCGCCGGGAACGTGGGGTGGCGCAGCACGTCAGCGGCCAGGGTGAGCATCAGGCCCAGGTCTTCGGCCAGACTGCTGAAGCCGAAGCTGGTGGTGTGGGTCCCCGCGCTGACACGCAGGCTGGCGCCAACGCCCTCGATGTCCTCGTGGAGCGCGGCGAAATCGCGGCTCTTGGTGCCGCGCATGAGCATAGAGGTGCTGAATCGAGCCAGGCCAGCCTGCTCGCGCGGCACGAAGATCGAGCCAGAACGCAGCAGACCGTCCATCACGACGGTGGGGGTGGCGTGGTTTTCGCGCACGAGCACCACGAGACCGTTGTCCAGTTGGTGCCGGGTGATGTCGTCCGGGCCGGGGAGCGAACCCAGGTCGAAGCCGTTCGCGGTAGCGATCATGGATTCAGGCCTCCGGGGTGCCGGTGGGCACGTACCAGCCGACGGTGCGCCGGTGCGGGTCGAGAACCTGGGCGGCGACGCGGCTCACGTCGTCGAGCGTGACGGCCATCAGTTGGTCGAGATAGGTTTCGAACCAAGTATAGTCGCCGATCAGCGTCTCGGCCATGCCCAGCCACATGCCCTGGTTGGTGACGCTTTCGCTGCTGAAAGCGAAGAGCGCCTTGGCTTGCTTGCGGGCTTTTTCAAACTCCGCTTTGGTCACCGATTCGCTGGCGACGCGGCGCAACTCGGCGTCTATCGCTTCCTCGACCTGCTGGGGGGTGCCTCCGGTGCGGACCGTGGCGTGGATGGAGTACAGGTAGGGGTCGATTGTGGCGGTGACGCCCCCGCCGATGCCAGCCGCGAGTTCGGTTTCGACCAGCGCTTTGTAGAGGCGCGAGGTTTTGTTAGAGGTGCCGCCGCCGCCAAACGAGTTGAAGCTGCTGGGGCCGGAGAGAATGCTGTCCAGGACGACCAAGGGGAAAAAGTCGGGGTCGCCGATGGCGGGCGCGCGGTAAGCCACCATCACGTAAGCGGTGGTGCCCTCCCGGTTGACGGTCAACCGGCGCTCGCCGTACTGGGCAGGCTCGTGGCTTTTCACTTCTGCGGGCTGCTCCCCCGCAGGGATGGCCCCGTACTTCTCCGCGACCAGGTCTAATATGGCCTTCGCGTCCACGTCGCCCACCAGCACGGCGGTGGCGTTGTTGGGCACGTAGAAACGCTTATAGTGATCGTAGAGGTCCTGGCGCGACATGGTTTCCAGGTCCACCCGGTGACCGATGACGGAGTGGTGGTAGGGATGGACCCTGAAGGCCGCGCCGAGCAATTCTTCGTAGAGCAACCAGGTGGGCTGGTTTTCGGAGCCGCTGCGCTCGGAGAGGATGACGGTGCGCTCTGACTCGATCTCGTCGGGATCGAAGATCGAGTTGACCATGCGGTCGGCTTCGAGGTCGATGGCCAATTCGATGCGGCTGGCGGGCATCGTCTCGAAGTAAGCGGTCCAATCGATCCAGGTCATCGCATTCCAGCGACCCCCGTCGCGGGAGATCGTCTTGTCGAGCACGCCTGCCGGATAGGAGGGGGTGCCTTTGAACAGCATGTGCTCGACCCAGTGCGATGCGCCGGTGATGCCGGGCAGTTCGTTGCGACTGCCAACCCGGTACCACACCCACCACGTGGCGACGGGGGCGTGGTGCATCTCTTTGACGATGACTTTCAACCCGTTGTCCAGGGTTTCTTTGAGCACTCCGTTTTTCGCCATCGCTACTCCGCCTTTGGTCGGATTATTCGGCGTTGCCAGCCCCGTCGTAGCCCCGGCCTATGCCGCGATAGGTGAACCCAAACTCCTGCATCTTCCTGGGGTCGTAAATGTTGCGGCCATCGACCAGGACCGGCTGCTGCATGGATTGGCAGACACGTTCCATGTCGAGCTGCTTGAACTCGTTCCAATCGGTGACGACGACGAGGGCATCAGATCCCTCGGCGACGCTGTAGGGATCGTTGGCGTAATCGACCTTCTTGAGCACGCGCCTGGCCTGGGTCATGGCGACGGGGTCGTAGGCGCGCACCCTGGCCCCTTCATCCATGAGCGCTTCGACAATCGTGATGGACGGGGCTTCGCGCATGTCGTCGGTGTTGGGCTTGAAGGCCAGCCCCAATAGGCCGATGGTTTTGCCGTCCAGCTCACCCAGGATTTCGCGCAGTTTGAGCATCACGGTGCGGCGCTGGAAGTCGTTGATTTCCATCACGGACTGGAGCAACTGAGGGTGCTTGCCGTGCACAGAAGCCATGTGGGCCAGGGCCTTGACATCCTTGGGGAAGCAACTGCCGCCGTAGCCGACGCCCGCGTCGAGAAAGTGGTGGCCGATGCGCTTGTCGTAGCCCATGCCGACGGCGACTTCCTTCACGTCAGCGCCGAGGGCTTCGCAGATGTTGGCGATTTCGTTGATGAAGGAAATGCGGGTCGCCAGGAAAGCGTTAGAAGCGTACTTGATCATCTCGGCAGTCCGCAGGTCGGTGACGACGATGGGCGCGCGCAAGGAGAGGTGGAGTTGGGCCACCTTGTCGGCAGCGTCCTCGTCCAGCGAACCCAGCACGACCCGGTCGGGGTTCATGAAATCGGCCACCGCCGAGCCTTCGCGCAGGAATTCGGGGCAGGAGACCACCGCAAAGTCGATGTGCTTGGGCTGCGTTTCGCGGATGATGTCGGACACCCAGTCGCCAGTGCCAACGGGCACGGTGGATTTGTTGACCACGATCAGTGGCGCGGTCATGGTGCGGGCGATTTCCTCGGCGGCCATGCGCACGTATTGCAGGTCGGCTTCGCCGTCCACGCCTTCGGGCGTCCCCACACAGATGAAGGCGAATCCCGCGTCACGCAAGCCCTCTTCGTAGGAGGTGGTGAACGACAGTCGCCCGGCATCGACGTTGCGCTTTACCACCTCGGCCAGCCCAGGTTCGTAGATGGGCATTTCGCCTTTCTTTAAGCCTTCGATGCGCTCCTCGTTGATGTCGAGCGCGGTGACTTTGTTGCCCAGGTCGGAAAACGCAGTGGCGGTCACCAGACCGACGTAACCGACGCCAACGACACAGATGTTTTTCATGAGTAGGTGGAACCTCGCTGATGGAACTTCCTGCAATTGTCCCACGACGTATGGTGGGACGGGTTAGCAGACACAATGAGGGGACAGGTGCATACGTCTCTGCGCCTATCCCCGTGCCTCGTGGGCGAACTGTACCACAAATCGAGGGGTTTGCCCAAGCGCCTACAGGCCCCGGACCAAGTTCACGAACAAACAGGCAGGATCTACCCCTCGTGCATGCCGGGCCGCAGCAAAAGCTGGTCGGCAGGCGAGAAGACTCGCGAGCGGATGAAGGCCAGGGTGATGATGGCCGTCAGGCCAGCCGTGGCAAAGATCATCGCCATGACGACGAACTGGTACACGGCGGCGTAGACCGGGTCCGCACCGGACAGGACCATGCCGGTCATCAGGCCGGGTATCCAGACGATGCCCAACGCGCGCAGCGAGTCGATGCGCGGGATGAGGCTGGCATAGGCGGCGGCCTCGACGTGGCGGGTGACCGTGTCATACGGTTCGGCACCCAAGGCCAGCCCGGCCTCGATCTGCCCGGTGTGGGCCAGGATTTCGGCTTTGAAACGGTTGAGCGCCAGCGCGTTGGTGTTCATCGCATTGGCAATGACCATACTGCCGACGGGCACCAGCGAGGTGACGGTAGCTTCGATCACGCCCGCCCAGGTCATCAGGCCGATGACGATCCCGGAGCCGAGGGCGATGCCAAAGAAGGAAGGCCAGAATGCCCCCGGAATGCCCTCGGCGCGTTGGGCGGCGGTGGTCGCGGCGGCGGTGAACATGACCAGCAAGACGACGGCGCTGGTCCAGACGGGGGCTTCTAACAGCACGAACAACACCGACCCCACCGCCGTAATCTGCACAATTGCGCGCACCAGGGCAATCGTCACTTCCTTTTCGACGTGTATCCGGCGGCGGCTGGCAACCAGCATCACGGCCAGGGCCAGCAGCCCGGCCACCCCCGCCTGGACGAAGCCCAGGGTGATCTGGTCGGGAAACAGGCTACTCAGCATGAAGCGCCTCCTCGATAGGGCCAGACCGGACCAGACGGCCCTTTTCCAGGACAATGACCTGGCCGACCATGCGGGCGGCCTGCTCCATGTCGTGCGTGACCATCAGGGCGGTCAGTTCTTGCTCGCAGACGATGCTGCATATCAGTTCCTCGACGTCGCGCTGGGCGGCATGGTCGAGGGCGGACGTAGGCTCGTCGAGCAGCAAAATCTCAGGCGTGTTGGCCAGCGTGCGGGCCAGCGAGACGCGCTGCGCCTCGCCGCCGGAGAGGTTGCTCACGTCGCGCTCCTCGTAGCCGGACAGGCCCACCCGCTCCAGCAGCCCGGCGATGGTCTCGCGGGAGACCTGCTCGCCGCGCTGCTGCGGGCCAAAACGGAGGTTATCGGTGACGGTGCCCGGAAACAGGTTGGCCGCTTGCATGACCATGCCCACCCGCCGCCGCAGTTCGGCGGGCGGAAGCTGGCGGTAGTCGCGCTCCTCCAGGTAGACCGTGCCTCTGCTAGGCTCGTCGAGGCGATTCAGCAGGCGCAGCAGGGTCGATTTGCCTGCGCCGCTCGGTCCCACCACGGCAAAATAATCGCCGCGCCGGACCGTGACGGATACGTCGTGGACGATGGCCTTGCCACCGGCCTCGTAGCAAAGATTCTCCATGCGTAAGATGGGGATCGTGCCGCGTGCCATGCGTTCTCCTCTGCTCCAGTACAGCCCACTGTAGAATGCTATACTAGCGCAGAGGTCGCGGATAACAAAGTTGGCGCGCACACCGCCACTTGCGTAAACTCCGGGGCGGAATACCTGACACGATGAACCCACGACGCGAACGTCTCATTGTCGGCGTGATGCTGCTGGTTTTTGTCGCGCTGGCCTTCGTCTTCAGCCTCGGTCCTATCTTCGAAGGCCCGGACGAAATCGAGCACTACCGTTACGTGCGCATTCTCGCGCAAACTCGGGCCTTGCCCGACCCCTACTCCCAGCCGGAGGGCGCGCTTCACCAGGCTCCTCTGTACTACGTGCTGGTGGCCCCGCTGCTGCTCCCCTTCGACGACGCCGACTTCGAGCAGATCGACGGTCGCCGCAATCCCTATCACGGCTATGAAATCAGCATCCCCAGCAGCGACAACAAGAACATCTACCTGCACACTCGCTCCGAACAGTTCCCCTACAGGGAAAGCGGTACCGCGCTCGCGGTGCACGCTATCCGCTTGTTGTCCATCGCTCTGGGCGCGAGCACCCTCCTCGCCAGCTACGCTACCTTCGCCCTGCTCTGGCCTGACCGGCCCGACCGCCGCCTGCTGGCGCTGGGCTTTGTGGCTTTTCAGCCCCAGTTTGTCTACGGGGCAAGTGTCATCAGTAACGACCCCCTGCTGTACCTCCTGACCACGTCGAGCCTGTACCTCTGGCTGCGCCAGAATCGGGATGGCCCTTCCTGGCGGGTGGCAGTGCTGCTTGGTATCGTGCTCGGCGCGGCGCTGCTGACCGAGATTTCCGCCGGAGTGCTCGTCTTTCCGGCGGCTGCGGCGACCCTACTCGACCGTCGCCTGTGGCGCTACGCGCCGTTGACGCTTGGCGTGACGCTCGCCGTGGCCGGATGGTGGTACGCGCGCAATGCGCTGCTTTACGGTGATCTCCTGGGCCGTGGCGCGTGGTTTGCCACCTGGTCGCACGACGTCATTCAGACAGGCCAGGCCTCGCTGGCAGTGGGCTTGCGCCAGCTACCCTACGCCTATCGCGGTTTCTGGGCGCGCTTCGGGTACGGGGCTGTTGCCGTCGGGGAGCCGGTCCATCGCTTTTTCGACCTGCTGGCGGTCGCCACGCTGCTGGGGGTCGCCGTGTGGCTGGTGCAGGTGGTGCGGGAAGCCCGCTGGCGCTCAGCCGGACCTCTGGCCACCCGGCAGGCGATCATCATCGCGGTGTTCCTGCTGGCGTGGGTCGGTGGCGCTGTCTACCTCGCCGCCGTCGTCTTTGCGGGTAACACGGGCCGCCAGTTTCTGCCGCCCATGGCGGCCTGGGGGCTGCTGGTGTCGCTTGGCCTCGACCGCTGGACGCCGCGTCGCTGGCGGGTGCCCGTCGCGCTCGGCGGGAGCGCGGTCATGGCCGGTGTGGCGGCGGTTTCGCTGTTTGGCTACTTCCTTCCGGCTTACCGGGTGGTGCCCGCCCCGCAGACCATCGAATACCGCCTCTCCTACCGGTACGGCGACGCTGCGGAACTGATCGGCATGGACCCACCCCAGCCGCAGACCCGCCCCGGCCAGACGCTGCGCGTGACGCTCTACTGGCGCGCGCTCAAGCCGACTGAAACCAGCCTCCAATCCTACCTGCACACCGTCGATTCGGACCTCGTGCGGCGCGACAGCCTGCCCGCCACAGGCAACCTGCTCTCCACCGACTGGCTGCCCGGCCAGACCTGGACTGAGACTTACGTCCTCGTCATTCCCTCCGACGCCGAGCCACAGGTGGTTTATCCATTGGTGGCGGGTCTCTACGATCCGGCTACGAAGACAAGCCTGCCTGCCACCGATCCGTCAGGCCAGGAGGTGACGCCCATTGTGGGCCGCATCGCCGTCAACGGTCCCCCTCAACCCTTCGAACCGGCCTATCGCTACGGCGACGTCATCGGCATGGCCGAGCCTGAGATCGGTCGCCAGGGTGACGAACTGGAGGTGTGCCTGCGTTGGGTCTCGCTGGCCGCCACCCCGCTAGACTACCACGTCTTCGTGCACGTGCTGGCTGGCAACCCGCCGCCCGTCGTGCAGGCCGACTTCCAGCCCGGCGACGGTCGTTATCCAACCGGGGCCTGGATTCCCGGCGAGGTTCTGTCCGACTGCGTGACGCTGGGGGCTTCCGGGGTGCCGGGCGATGGCTGGCAGGTTGGCGTGGGCCTCTACGACCCGGCCACCGGGCAGCGCCTCCCCATCCAGGACAGTACAGGCCGCGCGCTCGCCGACGGCATGCTGCTGCTCTCCCCCTGACGCCCTAAAAGTGGTCCATGGTCCGGTCACCCTATTTCACCTGATTCGGCCCCAGACCTCCACTTCGGCCAGGCAGGTATCGTCGTAGGTGGTGCCGGGGTATACGTCCTCGATGATCACCTGGACGAACGTGGTCTCGATGGGCGGGCCGGGCGCGCGCGCCAGCGGCACCAGTTGGACCCCGCGTTCGTCGGCGAAATCCAGTTGGACTTGCTCGCCGTTCGAGAAAACGATGGTCGCGCTCTTCAGGCGATTGTTGGCCTCAAAGACCTCCGGGCTGCGAAGCGAGTCATTCTCGTCACGGTCATAGCCCACGTCCAGGCCAATCGCGTTGACTTCGATGGTCCCAGGGAAGGTCAGCATGATCCACTCGCCGATACCGGGACCGTCTGCCCCTTCTGACCAGGGGGTGCTGAGCAGGCCGTCAATTGCCGAGAAGGACTCGTAAGTCCCCCAACGATCCGCTGGCAGCGCAGAGGAGGCGCTGGTGGTAGCGAAGGGGGAGAGGTTTCGCATCTCGTAAGCCGGGCCCGATATGGCCTCGATGCGCTCCACCAGGACCTGCCGGTTCTCCATATCGGGAACAGCCGGGAGCAACTGGCCCGACACCTGTACCTGCGCGCCTGTCCACCGGTATTCCTCGACCTGCTGCTGCAAGTTGGCGTCGGCCCCGCTGATGCCGTAGCGCTCGCCATCGTCACGCTCAAAGTAGTCGTCCAGTTGGTGGCCCGGCGGGAGATTGACGATCGTGCCTACCCAACCCTCAAAAGGCTCCATAGCCGGTTCGACGTTGAATTGCTCGAGCCAGTAGGTCCCGGCTTCACCCTCCGCCGTCCAGCCAGTGATGTCCTCGGTCTCCACGCGCCACCAGTTGTAGCCGTCCGCACAGACCGGCCCTTCCCGCACCGTGAACAACGTCCCGCCCGGGAGCGACCCGACGACGACGCTGTCGTCTCCTTTGCCCGGCGCGGAACGTACCGCGTTAGGTTCTCCAGGTGTCACCGTTCCCCAGGAGCCGACCTGGAGTCGCGGTGGCAAGTCGCACGCCGCTGGCACGGTTTCCTCGTCTGTGACCGGCGCAACCTGGTCAGCAGGCTGGTCTTCGACCACGCCGGTCGTCTCATCTGCCGCTTCCTCCGCACCGGGGCTGCACTCGCCCCGGAAGTAGGCCCATTCTTCGCACTCGCTGCCATCGGGAAAGAGGCAGACGCCGTACACGCCGCCATCCTCGCTCAGGCGCATTTCCAGGGTGTAGCCGCGCTCCTCGCAGAACACGGAGGCCGGATTCGCCAGACCGACGGGCGCTTCCTCGGTGGGCTGCGGCGCGGCAAGCCCGCAGCCGGTGATCAGCAACGCGCTCAGGGCGAGCACGAGGCTCGACGTATTTAGTTTGGTGTTCATGTTTGCTCCCAGCAAAAGCCCTATTTGTTTTCCCGTCTCTTCAACGACACGAGAGGCGAAAAGGTTCCCCTATACACTAGGACGATTTATCAGCAGGCGACAGTAGAAAACGTCACGGTAGCCATCGTGAAGTAAATCACCAATACATCCGAGAGCGTCATCTGTTGCGTATTACATCTTGAAGCCGGAATATTAATCAGGCTCTAAGCATTTTGGCGTATAGTTTCTGGATGATTATCGTCTGAAAAGAACCAGGAGTAGGGAAGCCGTGAAACGAAAAGGATACGTAGGGGTTGTGGTGGGACTCGCCGTTCTGGCGCTGGCGTTGGCGGCCTGCGGCTCGCAGCCGGAAAGCCTGCCCCCTGCCGAAGAGGCCCCGGCTGAGGAAAGCCCTGTCGAGGAACCTGTCGAGGAGCCAGCCAGCGGAGGAGACGTCTTTCAGATTTCGACAGAGGAGTCGGAAGCCCGCTTCATCATTGAGGAGGTGCTGAATGGCGCCGATAAGACGGTGGTCGGAACGGCGGCTAACAGCGTGACAGGCGAGATCGTGGCCGATTACGCCGACACGTCGAGCGCGCAGGTGAGCGCGTTGCGCGTGGACCTGAGCACGCTGGAGACCGACAATAACTTCCGCAACCGGGCCATCCACGAGTTCATCCTGATGACGGGTGACGAAACCAACCAGTTCGCGGAGTTCGGTTCGACGGCCATCAGCGGGCTGCCGGGCAGCGCCACGGTGGGCGAATCGTATCCCGTACAGATTTCGGGGGACCTGACCATCCAGGGGACGACGCAGGCGGTCACGTTTGAGGGGACGGTCACGCCGGTGTCGGAAACGCGGCTGGAAGGCTCGGCCTCGACGACGATCACGTACGGGGATTTCGGCGTGGCGATCCTGCGGCTGCCGGACCAGGTTGCCTCGGTGGAGGACACCGCCGTTCTGGAGATTGACGTGGTGGCTGTCGCGCAGTAGGCAAGCTGCAACGCAGCATTGGAAGTAGTGTGGATTCGGGGCGGCTCGCGAGCCGCCCCGACCTTTTCTGTTTTGCGCTAGGCGGCGGTGACTGCTGCGACGACGAGGTCGGGCGAGGCGTCCGGGTCGAACGGTTCGCCGGTCATGTTGCCGTAGGCCCCTTCAATGCGAAAACCGGCCTCCTCCAGCGCGGCGGCGAGCGTATCGCGGAAGAGGGGGCGCTGGGGCGTACTGTTGACCTCCACCGACCAGCCGCTGTCGCCCTCCGTGAAAAGCGCGGTGTGAAAGGTTAGGGTACGCGTTTCGTCGTGGTAGTCGGCGAAGCGCCACACGAGGCGCTGCTGCCCCTCGAGCGTGCCGGATTGGACGCCGAAGAAACGGGGGCGCTTTTTCCAGCGTGAATCGTAATTGAGGTTATGGGTGACGAGCAGGCCGCCGGGCCGCAGGCAGGCGTGCAAGTCGCGCAGGCCCGCGCCCAGTTCGGCGTCGGCGACGAGGTGGGGCAGCGAGTTGCCCAGGCAGACGGCGGCGTCGAATTGGCGGTTCAGCGTGGGGGCGATTGCGCCCAGCGCGGCGACCTCGAAGCGGGCGGAACCGCCTTTCTGGTGGGCCAACTCGATCATGGCCGGGCTGGCGTCCGCGCCGACGGTCTCCAGGCCCCACTCGGCGAAGGCCAGCGCGTGCCCGCCCGTGCCGCAAGCCGCGTCGAGAACCGAGCGGGCCTCGTGGGCCGCCAGTTGAGCGCGGAGCCAGGGTCCCTCGTAGGCCAGCCGCTCCTCCCAGTTCGTCATCACGTCAAATAGGGGAGCCAGCCGGTCGTAAAACTCGGCGGCGCTGAGGGTCATGAGGCGGGGGCGCCGAGCAGGCTGTCTGTATCGACGACGGTGGCGAATTCGCCGTGCAGGCTGGCGAGTGCGGTGCGGTGGATTTCCTCGGCGGGGTGTTTGGCCCCGTCGTAGCCTTCGCGGTCATGGGTGGCGGTGGCGTCGGAGACGACGTAGGTCTCAAAGCCGAGGTTGCCCGCCATGCGGGCGGTGGTCGAGACGCAGTGGTCGGTGGTCAGGCCGACGATGACCAGGGTGTTCAGGCCCGCCTTGCGCAGACGGTCCTCCAGGTCGGTGCCGATGAAGGCACTGTTGACGTTCTTGGAGATGACCGGCTCGTCGCCCTGGGGTGCGACGGGGGCCTTGATGTCGTTGCCGGGCTGGCCGGGCCGCAGCGGCGAACCGGGCATCACCGAATCGTGGCGCACGTGGATGATGGGCCGTCCGGCCTGCCGCCAGGCGTCGAGCAGTCTGGCGGCGTTCTCCTCGGCCTGGGGGTTGTTGCGATTGCCCCAGGCCGGTTCGTCGAAGCCCTCCTGCATGTCGATGATGATGAGTACGGCGTCGTCTGGTAGCGATTTCACATTTTCTCCCTCTACGGTGTCAGCGTGACGATCACGCTCCCCTCGGTGATGTTGATCGACGCTGTTTCTTCGCCGCGCGTGAACTCCATCGTGACGAACCCGGCTTGTTCACTGACGGCCCCCGGGGTCCATCCTTGGGCGGGCAACTGTTGGGTGTAGAAAGCCTGTACGTCCGCGATGGAGGACGCCGTCGTATAGCTAACCACGCCGCCAAAGCTCGTGACATCGGTCGCGTCGGGCATGGTCGGGAAGTCCGCGCCTGCCGGTGGCGCACAGCCTTCGGGCTGCGCGATATTCACCGGGCCGTTGATGTTCAGGAGGTCGTACGTCCATTCGACCTGGACCATGGAGCCTTCGACATCCCCGTTGGCGCTGAAGGTTTCCCGGACGACGATGTCGTTGCCCTCAAGGGTGGCGACATAGATATCGACCAGATAACTGTTTAGACCAGGATAGCCCAGTTGCGCTATAGCTTCCGTGATACGGTAGTGGCGCGCCAGCACGCCGTTGACGTTCTCGTCGGGCAAAATGCGTTGTGCCCCACTGAAATCACCGCCCGCCAGAAACGCGTCGGGCGAGTAGATGGCGCCCGCAAACGGGGCGTCCTCTGTGCTTGAGAAGCTGAGGCATTCGGCAGGCTGTCCGGGTTGGGCAGTGATGAAGTAGGCGGTATCTCCCATCTGGATCAGCTCGAAGGTTCCAGCCTGGCCGGACAAACTGGGGTCGGTCCCTTCTGCGTTTATCACCACCCTGCTAGCGAGAGGGTCGCGGGAAAACGACTGGGTGACCACGTAGCTGAAGCTTTCCGATGCGCCGCCAGGTTCTGTGGTCGTCTGGGACATGGTGAAGGCGGTCTCATAACTGTCGAGCAAATCCGTGTTGACTTCGGTGCCCTGAAAGACGAGCGGCAAGTCCTCATCGCCAACAACTGCGCCGCCCTCGACAATTTCGCCCCCTACCCCTACAGCCTCGCTGCCCTCCTCTGGCTGCCCCTCAGGAGCAGATGGTGCAGGGGTCAGCGTAGGAATAACAAAATACGTAGGTAGCGGCTCGGTTCCGGGAATCGCGAAATTGCAGGCTGTAAGGATGGCTGCCAGACAACCCACTACAACTAGTCGTGCGCCTCGCATGCTCTCTCCTCCTCAACGAAGTCCCATCAGGGACCGGATTTGACGTTCTGGAGTTTTATACATTTGCGCCATCTTTGCAAGCAGGAGTAAGCGGCAGATGTCGTAGACCGCATCAGGAGCCGCGCTGACGGGGGCGGCTGCTCGCCGAAGCCCTCAGTCGTCCATCAACATCCTGGCGGCGCGGCGGCCCATCTCGACGGCGTAATTGGTGCCCCGGTCCCAGGGATAGACCTGGCTCATCGAGGCGAGGTAGAGGCCGGGCAGCGGCGTGCGGATGTCCGGCAGGCGCTGCGATTGGTCCACGAAGGGCACCGGCTGGGCGTACGGCGCGCGGAAGAGCCAGCTCTCCCGAATCCAGGTAGGCTCGAAAGCGGGGTTAACTTTGGTCAGCGACGGCAGGAAGCGCTCGAGCAGTTCCTCTTTGATCAGCGAGAAGTATTCGTGGTCGGGTGGCAGGTAGTCGCCGCAGTAGACGAGGTGGTCGCCGCCGTAGTACTCGCGGTCGAGGTAGTTGGTGTGCTCGACCAGCGCCAGAAAGGGGAAGGGGTTCTGGCTCTTGTCGGGACTGCTGGCGGGCAGGTTGAGCCAGTAGGTGCCGTCGGCCATCAACTGCCGGTCCAGGGCCAGAATCAGCGCGAGTGCGCCCATGCTCCGGAGCGCGTTTAGCTGCGCCTTGTAGTCGTCGGGCAGCGCCGGAGCGAGGCGGGCCATCAGCCGGGGCGAGGTGGTGCTGAGCACCCGGTCCGCCGAGAGCGAGCCATCCTGGCACGAAACGTGGAAGCCGCCGCCGGGCCGGGGCGTGATAAGCTGGACGGGTGTGTTGAGGCGAATCTCAGCGCCCTGGCCGGTCACAACCTCGGCCAGCGCCTCCAGAAAAGCCTGAAAGCCGCCCTCGAAAGTGCCCAGTTGGGCGGTGCGCTTGACCATGCGCGCCCAAAACCAGGCCATGTTGACCCTGTCGTAGAGCGGGCCGAACTTGCCGATCAGCAGGGGGCGCCAGATCATTTCGTGGGCCTTGCGGCCTACCGCGCGCCGCAGCCAATCATCGGCGGTGTGCTTTTCGAGGGCGATGCCGCTGGGGTAGAGCTTGAGCAGAAAGCCAACCGCCCCGAAGCGCAGACGGTCGACGAGGGGCAGCGGTTTCAGGCCAAGCACGTTGACCACACGCGAGAGCAGGGCGTTGCCCAGCGTCGGTTTGTCGAGCGGGTAGTTGCGCTCCGGGTGCCACAGGCTGGTGATGGGGCTGTAGAAACGCACCTCGTCGGCATGGCCGATCTCTTCGATGAGGCCGAGCACGTCCTGGTCGGTGTAGAACCAGTGGTGGTAGAACTTTTCCAGCGTCCAATCCCAGGATTCGTCCTTGAACCCGGCGGCCAGCCCGCCGACCTCGGCCCCGGCCTCGAACAGGATCACGTCGTGCCCGGCCCGGCTGAGGTCGTAGGCGGCGGCGAGGCCAGCCGCGCCCGCGCCGACGACGGCGATTTTCACGCTTCAATACCCTCCTGAGACTGCGTGCGGGTGGTCTGGAGAGCCTGTCCGAAATCGGCCCAGCGCACCCCCTGCCGCCCCATGTACCAGAAGCCGAGCAGCGTGATGGGCAGCCACAAGGCGGCGTGCAGCACCAGCGTATAGCCTGCTGCCACGTCGGCCTGGACGCCAAACGCCTTGAGCGTTTCGATGCCGGGTTCGTCAAAGGTGCCGACGTAGCCGGGTGTGGAGGGCAGTGTGGTGGCAAGATTGACCACGGCGGTCATGAGCATGAGGGCGAAGAAGCTGACGCTGAAATCGAAGGCGTGCATCACGAACCAGTATTTGCCGGTCTCGGTCAGCCAGATCGCCAGCGAGGAGACGAGCGTCATCAGCAAGTCGCGCGGGCTGCGCAGCGAGGCGAGGCCATCCATGAAGCGGGTGGCGACGCCAAGGGCCGGGTGACGCAGGCGCTCCGGCAGCAAGCGGTTGATAAACCACATGGTGATCTGCGCGGCGCGGTGCGGCGAGAGGGCCAGCACGAAAAACACAACCAGCGCGCCGAGAAAGACGAGCGTTGCCAGGATGACGGTCAGGCGCAGGCCGTTTGGCAAGGGGACGAAGGGCAGCGCGGCGAAGACGAAGATGAGCATGGTCAGGCCGTCGAAGGTGCGCTCGACGATGATGGTCGCCAGGCTGGCGCTGATGCTGACCCCCTCGTTGCGCCGGAGGATGTAGGCGCGGATGACCTCGCCCGCGCGGTAGGGGAAGACGTTGTTGCCCATGTAGCCGATGACGACCACCGGGAACAGGTCGCGCAGACGGACGGCTTTCAGGGGGCGCAGGAGGTAATGCCAGCGCCACGTCCGCGCCCAGACCGCGCCAAAATAGACGGCCACGCCAGGCACAATCCAGGCGTAGCGCGCGCCCCGGACCGTATCCCAGACTGCCGGAAGGTCGAGACCCTTCAGGGCGAGGTAGAGGAAAACCGCGCTGACGAGTACGCCCAGTGCAAGTTGCCAACGTCGCATAATGGAGACCGCCCATCAGGCAAAACGGGGGCTGAACGCCCCCCAGATTCGCCAGATTGTACCATGCAGGTCGCCGCCGCCCAAGCCCTTGGGTTACAATCCGGCCATGTCTGTTCAGACCCCGCCAGCCGTCCCGACGGAGGCGTACGGCGAGCAATATTTCGAGGCCTACAATTACGCGGACCGGCCCCTGGACCGCTTCAGCATGTACTGGTTTGCCCGGCGCTACTATGCGGCGCTGGTGCGGCGATACGCGCCGCGTGGGGGCGGCTGGCTGCTGGAGATGGGCAGCGGGCTGGGGCATTTGCTGGGCCTGCTGCAAGATGATTTTCGCTGCGTGGGCATCGACCTGGCACCCTGGGCCGCGCGCCAGACGCGCCTGAACGCGCCCAAGGCCGACGCGCTGGCGCTCTCGGCGGAGGACCTGACCGTCTTCCCCGACGAGACGTTCGACGTGGTAGTGGCACTGCATCTGGTCGAGCACCTGGCCGATCCGGCGGCGGCCATCCGAGAGGTGGCGCGAGTATTAAGCGACGGCGGGTTGTTCTTGTTTGCCACGCCGAACCCGGTGTACGCGCTGCGCCCGCTCAAGCGGCCCGACGAGACGCCGGACGCGATCAGCAAGGACCCGACGCATATCTCGGTCCATCCGCCGGATGCCTGGCGAGGGTGGACGGAGGGGGCCGGGCTGCGCGTGCTGCGCGCTTTCGGCGACGGGCTGTGGGACGTGCCGTACCTGCCGCTCCTGCCCAAGGCGGTGCAATTCGCGCTATTTGGCTGGCCCAGCCTGATTCAGGTGCTCACATGCGGGACGTTCATGCCGGTCTCGCTGGGCGTTAACCTGGTCGTGCTGGCGCGTAAGCCTTAGCAAGGGAGCGGTTACACCGTTGCCGTCACGCTATGGATGCCGGTCGAGCCGCCGGGCCGGGCATCGCCGGCCTCTTCGATCTGGGGGGTGCCGTCGCCTTCCGCGCAGCGCACCTCGAAGGTGTGCTCTCCCTCTGCGAAGGGCCACTCGTAGCGCCAGATGACCCAGGTGGTCTCGGAAAGTGGGGACCGCAGTTGCGCGTCCTCCCACGGACCGCCGTTCACCCTGACCTGCACCTGCGAGATGCCGCGCGCGCCAGAGAACGCGATGCCGCCGATGGGGACCATCGTCTGGTCGCCATCTTCAATGAGGGCGTCGACGGCTACCGCGTCGATGACCGAGGTGGCCTTCACCTGCGCGACTTCGTCCCAGTTGCGCTCCACCCAGTAGCCCTCTTTGTACTCGTCCGTCACCTCTATCGCGGTGATCCACTTGGGTTGTTTCATGCCGTAGCGGTCGGGGATCCAGATGCGAAGCGGGTAGCCGTGTTCGACGGGCAGGGGATTGCCATCCCAGGCGTAACACAGCATGATGCGTTCGTCGGAGGCGATGAAGTCGAGGTCCACCGTCTCGTAGAAACCGTCGCCGGAGGTGATGTAGAGATAGCGGGCGTCGGGGCGCACCTGAGCGTCCGCCAAGACCTCTTGCAGGCTGACACCGGTCCATTGCGTGGTGCTGATGAGGGTGGTGCCGACCCGTCCTGAGATGCACGACAACGTGACGTATTGGTCCCTGGAGGCATAGTTGTCGCGAATATCGTCCAGGGTCAGCACGAGGGGATTATCGACCAGACCGGTGATGGGCAACATCCACGTATCACCCTCAATGACCGTGGGTTCGGTGCGAATGAACACGCTGTAATGGTCCTTGAGGGGCGTGTACTCTGGACGCGTGCCGGGCGCGGGGACGACCGGGTCGTCGGCGTTGGGAAAGACTTTGCCAGCGCTTCCCTCGGTGTTGTGAGCCATAGAGCCAGCCTCCAGGCGGCGCTTTTCGGCCTGGGCCAATATGGTCCCTACGCCCGTGCCCACGACGGTGATCGCAGCCGAGGCGGCCCCCAGGCGGATGAGAAACTGGCGGCGGCTGAGCTGTTCGACGGAGGCAGCGCTGACCTCCTCGCCGGGCCTGCCGGGTTCAACCGGCAGCAAACGGTCACAGGTCCGGCTTAGCGCCAGGCCCCAGCCCAAGAATACGACGAGGAGCCACAGAATCGTGAAGATGGGGTTGATCGTCGACTGGCCCATGGCAATGCTGATGGCCGCAACGGGCAATCCGAAAAGCGCACCGGCCACCAGACCGGCGGTGTGGTCTGGCCGGGTCTTTCTGACGGTCATCGTAAAGAAGAAGACCGCCCCGACGACAGCCCCCATGCCCAGAAACTGAATCACCGCTATGGCGCGTTCGGCGGACTTGGCGGTATCGGCCACGCTCACACCGAGAAGCAGCAGGGCGTCGATCATCCGGTCGATGCCGAATGTGACGACCGGACCCGGCAGCACCCGTGCAACCCAGTCAAATAGCTCGAAGGGAACGAAGGGCAAGCCAACCAACCGGTTGACGAGGTAGGTCAGCCCGGTCAGTGCCGCCGTCAACAAAACGCCGACGAATGCGCCAGTTCCAACGTTTAGTCTTTTCACGTTTCTCTCCCCCAGCAGGGTAATTAGCTTTCGTCCGCCATTACCATAGACGATAGAGATTACAGAATTCTTGTCAGGCGACCTATGATATGGCTGCCGACTGGCGGGTTCTGCAATTCGTGGGGAGAGTGACTGGTGGTCTGCGGGAGGTTCTTTCCTGGCTAGGTGGCAGCCGCGTCGCGCATGCGCCGCACGTTTTCGACGATGCGCCCGCCGCCGAAGACCCCCCGCCCCGCCACGACGACGTTCGCCCCGGCCTCGATGGCCTGGGCGACGTTGCTGGCGTCGATTCCCCCGTCGGCCACGATGCCCAATGTGGGGTAGTGCTCGCGGGCGAAGGCGGCGGCGGCCCGCACGTTGTCGAGCGCCTGGGGTATGAAGGGACAGTCAGGTAACTCAGGTTCGGTGGTCAGGATGACGACGTAGTCCAGATGCGGCAGCAGGTATTCGAGGTCAGGTAGGGGGGTCTTGGGATTGAAGGCCATCCCGGCTCCCTTGCCCAGTTCCTTGATCTGACGCAGCGTGCGCCGGGGGTAGAGGCAGGCTTCGTAGTGGGCGGCGATGGTGTCGCCGCCCAGTTCGGCCACCACGGGGATCATCTGCTCTGGGTCGGAGACCATCAGGTGTACGTCGAATGGCAGGTGTGTCAAAGGGCGCAGTTCGCCAATCAATCGCGTGCCCAGTGTCATAACCGCCGGGACGAAGTGGCCGTCCTCCAGGTCGAAGTGAATCATGTCCACGCCCGCGCGTTCGAGGTCGGCGACGACCTCTGCGAGATGGGCCATCGGGACCGAGGCCAGTGAAGGCGATATTTTCAGGGTTGAACTAGGAGCCATGTTCCGTGTCCTCAAAACACCTACTCATTCGAAAAATGAGAGGAATCCCCACCACGAAGGGCGAGGATTCCCCGGTAAGAGCCGAAATCGAACAGGACCCGCTAGTCCATGGCGGCGCCAGCTTCTTCCTCAGGAACGATGACCTTCTCGCCGAGCGGGAATCTTTCCTTGAGGAAGTAAAGCGCGACGAGGATAACCAGGCTGACGACGATAGCCACGCCGACCGGTGTTTGGAAGATATAGTAAAGGCCGTACGAGGCGGGAACAGCCGCGTCACTCATGACGGTGTAAGTGGCGTAGCCCTCCGGAATGTCCACCGCAATCCCGCTTGCAACCACCATGTCCGTGACGGCGGGGGCGAGCAGGGTGGTGAAGATCAGCCCGATACCCATGACGATGGCACCCAGGATGACGGCCAGCAACACGTCGCCAGCCACCAGTGGAACCAGCATGGCCGCCACAAACGGGCCGTCCGCCAGGTCGATAAACGGCAGGGTGCGGTTGCCCAGCGGCGCCAGGATGATCGCCAGCAGGATTTCAACCGGGACCATCAGCAGGCCAGCGGCGATGACCGACGGGTTACCGATCAGTATCGCCGAGTCCAGGCCGATGTAGAACTCGCGGCCCTCGAAGCGGCTGGTCATGAAGTCGCGCGCGGCGCTCGCCACGGGGGCCAGGCCCTCCATCAGGATGGCAACCATGCGCGGGACGAGCACCATGACCGCCCCGATGTTGACCGCTGTGAGCAGGATATCCAGCACGGACTGTCCGGCGAACGCAGCCAGCAGCGCGCCGATGATGACACCCAGCACCAGAGGCTCACCCAGCAGGCCCAGTCGCTTGCGCGTGGTGTCCGGGTCCAGGTTGAGATTCTTGAGGAAGGGGACACGGTCGATGAGCAGCGCGAAGGGCACTGCCAGCAGCATGTAGCCCGCCGATTGCAGGTGCGGAATCGAGATGCCGGGCAGCTTGAAGTGTTTCTGGATTAACGGGGCGGACCAGTCGGCCAGGAACAGCGCCATGACAAGGCTGATGGCGGCGGCCAGCAGCCCCAGGCCGAAGCTCCCGGTGATGAACTGGACGACAGCGCCCACAAACGCCATGTGCCAGAAGTTCCAGATGTCGATGTCCAGGGTTTGGGTGAGACCAAGGAAGATGAGAATAATGTTCAGGGCGATGCCTACAGGCACGATGACGTTGCCTACCGGCGTGCCAAAGGCCAGCGCAGAAGCGGCGGGCCAGCCGATGTCGATGATGTCCAGCCCGGTGCCCGTAGCCTCGGAGAAGGCGGTGCCGATGGCAAACACGGTATCGCCCAACAGCCCTACTGTCAGAAAGATACCCACGAAACCAACCGCTGTCATCAGACCACTGCGAATTGCGCTATCTAGTTTCTGGCCCAGGATGAGTCCCAGCACCGTAATGACGACTGGGAGCGCGATGAGTGGGCCAACATTGTTAAGAAAGGTGCCGATACCGGCAAGTATCGCTTCCATGAGCGAAATCTCCTTAATAAGAGAATTTATCAGTCGGTGCTATTGCTGGCTTGGAGGACTTGTAGCAATTCCTGTAGAGCTTCGTTCTCGCCCACGCCGGTGATGAGCGGCAGGCCGTTGATGACCGGCACCACCTCGGTGAATTCAGCCGGCATACCGGTAGTGGCGACGATGGCATCGGCGTCGACTCGCGACGGCGACAACTCCGTCACCCTGTATTGGTTGATTTCGACCTCTATGCCGTTGGCTGTGAGGAATTCTTCTATCTTGAGCCGCAACATGGTTGAGGTGGCAATGCCTGTCGCACACACGACGTAGACTTTCTTTGCCATAACTGCTCCTGGTGGTTACTAAAAGGTATATCTGCTTTGGATTGAGGGTCCCTGCAACGGCTGTCTCGAAACCCGTCTATCACCTCCTCATATCAATAAGCAGGGCTATGGGTTTGTCTAATGCCGGTGAAGTAAATGCCTCCTACTTATAGTAACACCAATTGCTGCTCCCGTTACGATGGGGAAGGCAATCATAAGACGTTGTTATTGAATGGACACAGCACGCACTGGTGGGGTGCTGAGGTGTCACTTAATTGTAGTTGCCAGCACGTTTTTTTCACAGCCGCTATTTTTCCCACGCCTGCCAAAAACCGGGTATAATTGAGGCCGTGCCATTGTTTCGGCGCAGGCGCCAGCTTGTCTGGCCTGTCGCCGTGGCCGGAAACAACCACGTTGCAGTCCACTGACAGCTTCATAGAGATGCGGTCTGCAGAGCATGCGTTCGTTCTACGCGCCTGTGTCGTATATCCGTACACGGGCGCGAATTCACCGTGAGGGAGTGCTATGGACATTAGCAAGGGGGAGTTGACGCTGGCTGTGCTGGGCGTGGGTCATGGGGGTAAGGCGATGGCCGCCGACCTGGCGGCACGTGGCTTTTCGGTCAATCTTTACAACCGGTCCCCCGAACATATCGAGGCAATCACTACCCGCCAGGGCATTGAGCTTGAGCTTGAGGACGGGACCCACGTGTTCGGCACCTTGAACGTGGTCAGCGAGCAGATGGGCGAGGTGTTGGAGGGTGCCGACCTGATAATGGTGGTGGTGCCCGCCTACGCTCATGCAGACATTGCTCACCGATGTGCGCCGCATTTACGCGATGGGCAGATGGTGGTCCTGAATCCAGGCCGCACCGGCGGGGCGCTGGCGTTTCGAAAGGTGCTCAAGGATGCCCGGTGTACGGCGGACGTCGTGATAGCCGAGGCCAGCACGTTGCTGTTTGCCAGCCGCAGCACCGGCCCGGCGCAGGCGCGTATCTTCCGCCGAAAAAACTCGGTTCCGTTGGCAGCGCTGCCTGCCACCCGCACCGAGGAGGTGCTGGACATCCTCCAGGAGATCTACCCCCAATTCATCGGCGTGCCAAATGTCTTGTACACCAGCCTGGACAATATGGGCGCAGTCTTTCACCCGACCCTCACGCTGCTTAATGCGGGTTGGATAGAGAAGACGAGCGGTGATTTTCAGTTCTACATCGACGGCGTTACCCCCTCGACGGCGCGGGTGCTGGAAGTGATGGACCGCGAACGCATCACCGTGGCTGCCGCACTGGGCGTGCGCGTCCGAAGCGCGTTGGACTGGCTTTCTAACGCGTATTCCGCTACCGGCAATGACCTGTTCGAGGCGATGCACGATAACCCCGGCTATCAAGGCATCCGGGCACCGCGCTCCTTGCGACACCGTTACATCTTCGAGGACGTGCCCTTCAGCCTGGTCCCTATTGCCGACCTGGGCAGACACTTTGGGGTCGGCGTGCGGGCGACGGATTCCATCATACAGTTGGCGTCGGTGACGCACGGCACCAATTACCTTCGCCGGGGGCGGACGGTGGAAAAGATGGGACTGCACGGCTTGCGCGTGCCGGAAATTCGCAATCTGGTCACTTTCGGCCACATCGAGCACCCGAAGGAAGTGCTCACCCTGGCGGAGGACGAGTTGTGAGGATTTTGGCCGGTTCTCTGGGCGATTGCGTGCACGTGGCGGGGGTGACGCGTTTCCTGGATGTCGCGGCGTCGCTGGGCTACGAGACGCACTTCACCGGCCCGGCTACCGACCCGGAGGCTTTCGTGGACGCTGCGCTGGCGATGGACCCGGACGTGATCGGGGTGAGTTACCGCCTGACGCCGGGCAACGCTCGAACGTTGTTACGCGAATTGGTCGGTATGTTGGAGGCGGCGGGGCTGAACGGCAAGCGGCTGATGTTTGGCGGCACGCCACCGGTGGCCGCCGTGGCGCGGGAGTTCGGCGTGTTTGAGGCGGTCTTCGAGGGCGATGAGACGGCTTCGGCCATCCGCAGTGCCTTGCGTGAGGAGCCAGGGCCGGACGAGGCCAGGCCAATACCTCCCCAACGGGTGGTAGAGCGGATCGTCTGGAAAGCGCCCGCGCCGCTGCTGCGCCACCACTATGGCGAACCCGCCAACACTATCGAGCCAACGCTGCGGGGCATCGCCCGCATCGCGGAGAGCGGCGTGCTGGACGTGCTCTCGTTGGGCGCGGACCAGGACGCCCAGGAGCATTTCTTCAGGCCCGAACTGCAAGACCCCAAGAGCAACGGCGCGGGAGGGGTGCCCTTCCGCGACGAGGACGACCTGCGCCGCCTGTACGCGGCCAGCCGCCGGGGGAATTTTCCGTTGATGCGCTCGTACTCCGGCACGGCGGATCACTTGCGCTACGCCGATGCCCTGGTGCGGACCATCGACAACGCCTGGTGCGCCACGTCGCTGTTCTGGTTCAACGCGATGGACGGGCGCGGCCCTTCGGCGCTGGCGCCCTCTATCGAGGAGCACGTGGCGTTGATGCGCTGGCACGGCGAGCGGGATATTCCGGTGGAGGGCAACGAGCCGTATCACTGGGGGATGCGGGACGCGCCGGACACGGTGGTCTGCGCGGTCTCCGCCATCTATGCGCACGTCGCCAAGCAAGCCGGGGTGCGCGACTATATCGCCACTTATATGTTCGAAAGCCCACCGCACCACTCTAACGCGATGGACCTGGCGAAATGCCTGGCGCAGATCGAATTGGCCGAGTCGCTTGCCGACGCGTCCTTTCGCGTGTGGCGGCAAACGCGCACCGGCCTGTTAAGCTATCCGGTTGACCAGGTGGCCGCGCGGGCACATCTGGCGCAGAGCGTGATGCTGCAGATGAGCGTGAGGCCGCACATCATCCACGTGGTGGGCTACACCGAAGCCGACCACGCTGCCTCGGCGGACGAGGTGATCGAGAGCGCGCGCATGGCAGGGTACGTGGCAGAGGTGGCGCTGCGTGGGAATCCAGATATGACCCACGACCCGCGCGTGCAGGCGCGCAAGGAAGAACTACTGGCCGAGACGCAGGTTCTGCTGGATGCGATTCGGGGCCTCAGCCCCCACCTCGACGATCCCCTCTCAGACGCGGAGACGCTGGCACAGGCGGTAAGGACCGGTCTGCTGGACGCGCCGCAATTGGTCAATAATCCCTTTGCACGTGGGGCGATCAGGACGCGAAGCAGTGAGGGGGCCATCGTGGCCGTCGATGCGGATGGGCGAGAACTCTCGGAGCAGGAGCGCACCGGGCAGATCATGGCCGAGGTTGCCCGGCCTGGGTAGAGCCGGAAGTCTGGCGTCGTGACGAGATGGCGGGGTGCCCCGGCGATGGGAGCACCCCGTTGCCATTTCAGCCGGTGACCGGCACCTGGTAGAGCGAGGCCATGCGGACGGCGAAGCGCAGCAATCCCTCACCCCAGCCGCCGAGGATGTAGGTCCGCTCGTAGAATTCGGGGATAATCGTCTCCTCGTAGCCTCTCGTCTGAACCAGATAGACCATCGCCGTCGGGTTGACTTGCTCGCGGTAGGTGGCGATCAGACCGGGCACGTCGACGTAGGCGTTGCCCCCCACCCGCGCCCAGACGTGTTCGCGGTAATCGCGCGGGCGCAGACCGTACAGCGCACCGTGCCCAGCCTGCATGTCCGAGAAAATGAAGACCGTATCCCAACGCTGCTGCTTCTCGATGGCTTCGGTCCAGAAGAGGGCGATGCCGTGCTCAGTTCGGCCTCCCACACGCTGCCCGATGCGGTCGGCGCGGCGCAGGTGGTCGAAAACGGAGGTGCCCTTGCGCACGCGGAAGGTCCGCAGGCGGTCCCCAAAAACGCCCACCACGCCGACATCGGCCAAGGCGGCAGCCAGAATGGCGCTCAGATTGCCCACGGTGGCGGCGGGCAGCCTGCCCAGCGAGGAGGAGATTCTGCCCTGGGCCGAGCCGGAGTTGTCGGATAGGGCGATCAGGCGGCCTGGGAAGCGGGGATGGTTGCCCAGCGCGGCCAGCGTGGCCGCATCGATGGCTTCCAGCACGAGGGCGGGGTCAATTTTCTTCACACGCTGGACGGCGCGATGGGCGCTGTGGTAGCGGAAGGGGGGTTGGTCGTCCTCTGCTGCTCCGGCGACCAGGCGCTCGACGAAGCGTTCCGGCTCGACGCCAGCCTCCAGTAGATTGCGGAGATTGTGCAGCAGAGCGGCATGGTCCATCACCTGGAGGGCGTCCAGCCAGGCGGCGCGGTTGGAGCCACGTTGGGAGACGATGGCCTCCCAGGTGAGGCTGGTGGCCCGCAGTTGGCTGCGCATGAGCTGGTTGATGGCGGCGCTCTGGGCGTGGACGAGGTTGACCACGTCGGCAGTCTTGACCGGTTGGTTTTCCATGCGATGGCGGGCCAGTTCTAGGTTGTCGAAGCCCTCCAGGGCATCGCGCCAGGCTTTCTTGAGCGCGTTGGGTACGGGCTTGCCGTAGCGGGCCAGGTGGTAGGCCATACCAGCGGCGGGTTCGTCCGCACGGGCGACGATGCTGGGCGCGTAATGCCGGATCAGGCCGCTGCCGGGGCCGTCGGGGTGGTTGGCGGCCCGGACGAGGATGACTTGCGGTGTGATGCTGAGGTCCAGATCGTGACGCATGCGGATGGCTTCGTGCAGGGTGGCTTCCAGATCGGCGTTGAGCGCGTCGTCGATGGCACGCTCGATCAAGGCGGCGGGCATCAGGTAGCGCCAGTCTGGGGGGTCCACCGCGCCGAGCGCGTCGCGCAGGTAGGCGACGGCCCGGTCCGTGATGAGCCAGCGCGGGTCGTCACGCTGGCTGGCCGGGGTGCCGGGCTTGCGGGGGTAGTATTCAGGCTCGCCAAATAGACAGGCTGACACGGCCAGCCGCAGTCGCATCAGCGGGTCGCTGACCTCGGTGGACGGTCCGCCGGACCAATTGAGATGCGCCAGCGTGCGGAATTTCGGTGCTCTACGGCGGTTGAAGATGCTCGCCACGGTGCTGCCTCTTTCCTGAACAGTTCAAGCCCAGCGCGGATGGGAGAACGATTTGCCCCCCGGAGTTGAGTCGTCTGGTGCGCCTTTTTCCTGGACTAACGTACCCGGTTAGCTCACTACCCTCCTGTGTCGCTGTGCTTCGCGTCCAAAGAAACTGGAGCAAAAAGCCGCGGGCTGGCATGGCCCACGGCAAGCAGAAGTGTCCAAAATGAAAACCGTGGGCAGCGTTCATCGCGCCCACGGCGGGTTGGCCCGGTTAGTTCAAGGCTTCAGCCACCAAGGGGCGCAATGCACGCGAAACTACCTGCCAGCAAATTGGCTGGCATTATGATTTCGCTATCGCAATATCTGCGTGATTGCCCGTGCTGCATGTCGCCCGTCTCCACTCGATAAGTTAGAGCGGAGTTAGTGTAGCATGGGGTCAGTGGGTTTGTCAAAAATTGGCGATCAGACAAGGCGCTAGAGCACACCAATGGCCAGGGCCAGGTTTCGCCGTGTGTCCGGCGAGACGATCTCTTGCCAGACAGCGGGAAGTGAGTCGTGTAACTGATGCAATTCACGCTCGCGCAGCCCGACGTAGGCCGTCACCCCCTCAATGTCCGGCAACGCTTCGCCGGGGGGTCTATCTTTTTGCTGCTTGCGCGCCTTGGCCACGCGTTTTTCGAGGTATTGCCACAAGCTCCGACGCGCCACGTCCGCGTCGTTCAGCGCACCGAGATGGTCCTGCAGCCGGACCAGGGAGTCGAGGACGACGGCTGCCTCCGCACCGAGAACTTCGCGGAAGAACTCGAGGATGTATCGCAGGCGCTTGGTGTTCATGCGCAATGCGTGCAGTGTCGCCATAGCGGGCTGATCGAGCAGGGTTTCGTAGGTGCGTACCACCTCGTAGTGCTTATAGATAATGGCGGGAGCAGCATGGGCGACCTGGACTGACGATGGGGTCGCTGTATCGCTCTCGTCCCCGTCCGGGCCGGTTGCCTCGCACAAGTCCATGATCTTGTCGATCAGATCGAGGTACGTTTGCCCATCCAGATAGGCCAGCACTTTGACACGCGCTTTGTCACGCCGCTTGCCCAAATGATCAAACAGCGAGTCGAGTCGATTCCGCTCCTCTGGTGGTGAGGTGGCCAGAACCGATTGGGCGTGGTGGATGAGCACGTCCAGGTCGCGCACGCGTCCCAACGCCCGCCCAAACCGCTTGAGGTCGGCAGCCACTCCCTTTCGGCGCTTAGGCTCGAAGTAGGGTCCAAACACGTCCAGTGCGACTCGCAGGCGGCGCGTTGCCACCCGCATCTTGTGAAGTGCTTCGATGTTCTCCCCTGCGATCACGCCAGGCTCGTGGTACAGCATGTTCTGGAGGTGGAAGAGGAGGACCTTGCGGCCAGCGTCGTACATGGAATCGTCCGGCTGTATCTGGGGTGCTTCAGGCTCGATGGAGGGGGGCAGTTCGGTTTCTTGCTCAAGGTCGTCCGGGCTTTCGTCGATGGAGGTGACGCGGAGGGGGATGCCTGTTACCGCTCGCCACATGTCGGCTTTCTGGTCTGCCCGTGGGGCGTCGATGTCCACGAACGGGCCGTCGACGGTGAGGTGAACGCCATCCGGGCCAACTTTGGCCGGGCCAATGGTGCTCGTCTGGCTTTGGGAGTAGTCCAGCCCATCTGCGATGCGGACCATGGCGGACAACCACCTGGCGACCTCTTGCAGTTCGGGCGACAGGGCGGTGTAGCTGGTCTCGCTTTCCAGGCGGTCCTGTCTCCATCGCTTGCGGTGGAAGGCTGTCGTCACGGCGATGACGGCCCGGTCTTCGTCGTCCATCTCCCTGATGCCGGTGCTGAGCAGGATGTCGCGCCCCCGGGTGTGATGACGCCGGATGCCCCCCGACAGCGCGACGTTGTGCAGAAAGCCCGCGTGGTAAGCGACTTCGCGGTAGGCGGTATCGAGTTGGTGCAGCGGGCGTGTCAGGTCGAATAGCTCCCTGGTGAAGCCTCCCACCTGCGCCGCATGGTCCATGTCGACGTGATGGCGGCGGCACAATTCTTCGATGGTCAGCACCTCTACCACGTCGTCCACTGGCGAATCGTCTTCCACTTCTTCCGCCCGTATGATCTTTTCGGCTTTGGAGAGCACATCTTTGGGGAAGATGTCCATTCGCTGTTGCGAAAACTCCAGGAGCCACTTCTTGACGGTGCGCTCACTCAGGCCCAGCTTGAGAGCGATGGCATCAGGATTGAGGTCGTCGTGCCAGCCGAGGATAATTCTGGCCCGGCGGGCCAGCACGACGGATTCTCTGGCAGCAATTTCCTCCAATACTGCCAGTTCTTTGAGTGTCAGCATGCGATGTTCCATGACCATCCCCCTCTCAGCAAAGCGAGATCGAGCGATAGCGTTCAACAGGTTGCGCTGGCCGGTTTAGCCCGCTTCCGTGACCGCATCCAGGCTGCGGCCCTGGAGGAGCATCTGGGCAAACGCCTCGGGCAACTCGAATTCCTGGATGGCAGAGATAGCTTTCTGAACGTCGTACTCGACGCGAAAGTGTTCTACGGTCAAATGCCCCTCGCCGGTTTGCAGCACCGCGTAGCAGGCGCGCGGGTCGCCGTCGTCGGGGCGGCCCACGCTGCCGGTATTGACGAACCAGACCCCGTCCACTTCACGTGCAAATGGTTGGTGGGAGTGCCCACACACGATGAGATCGGCAGCCGCCACCTCTGCCAGTTCGCGCAGGCGCTCGTCAGTCGTGGCGGGCGTGAGCGGCTCTTCATTCGAGACCGGGCTTCCGTGGGTCAGCAGTATGCGCCTTCCTGCGTGCTGGAGGCGTCGCTCTTGGGGCAGGGAGCGCAGGTAGGCGCGGCTCTCTGCGGAGAGGCTGTCGTGCGCCCACTGGAAAGCCAGGAACTTTTCAGGGTGCTTGGTCTTGCGCCAATCCTTCTTCTTCGTCTCGAAGCGCAGCACTTTGAGATCGTAGTTGCCCACAATGCTCATCGCGTTCTCTTGCCTCAGGCATCGTACGACTTCTTCTGGGAACGGGCCATAGCCGACGAAATCGCCAATGTTCCAGATCGCTTCGACGCCTCGCCGGTGCGCGTGGGCCAGCACGGCGTCCAAAGCGGGCTGGTTGGCATGCACGTCCCCGATCAGGGCTACAATCAATCGCTCTCTCCCCTGCGCCCGTCGTTCCATATCCCGCGATTCTCTATCATCCACAGTTGGGAGTTCAGCGCTTCTTCGCCATCCGAGGGGACAATCCGTTCGTAACTGCCGTCTGGCAGCAAGCGCCGAGATTGCACGTTGTCTCTGAAATGGACTTGCAGGATATGCTCGTGCAAAGCCTGCCGTAGGGGCGGGTCTTCCATTGGGAACAACTGCTCGACCCGGCGGTTGAGGTTGCGCGGCATCAGGTCGGCGCTGCCGACCAGCATCTCTTCCTCACCACCGTTGCGGAAGTAGTAGACGCGGACGTGTTCGAGAAAACGCCCCACGATGGAGGTGACGGTGATGTTGTCACTGACGCCCGGTACCCCTGGCACCAGACAACAGATCCCCCGCACCTGTAGGTCTACCTTCACCCCGGCCTGGGAGGCACGGTAGAGCGCCTGAATGCAACTCTTGTCCACCAGGGCGTTCATCTTGAAGGCCAAGTAGCCGTCGCCGTGCTGGCGGTGCCTCTCGATCTCGCGTTCAATGCGCGTCAGGATTCCCTGGCGCATGGTGCCGGGAGCGACCAGAAGCTTGCGGTATTCTTGCTTGTGAGAGTAGCCGGTGAGCGCGTTGAACAGGTCAGACACGTCTGCGCCGATGTCGGGGTCGCTGGTAAAGTAGCCGATATCCGTATAGACGCGGGCGGTGGTGTCGTTGTAATTGCCTGTGCTCATGTGGACGTAGCGAGTGATGCTGTCTTCCTCCCGGCGCACCACCATCAGCAGTTTGGTGTGGGTCTTAAGCCCGACCAAACCGTAGACCACGTGCACTCCTGCTCGCTCCAGTTCTCGCGCCCAGACGATGTTGCGCTCCTCGTCGAAACGGGCCTTGAGTTCTACCAAGACGGCGACCTGCTTCCCATTTTCGCGGGCTTCCTTGAGGGTGGCTATTATGGGTGAGTTCGGGTCCACGCGATATAGCGTCTGCTTGATGGCGATTACGTCAGGGTCGTGGGCCGCCTCACGCAAGAAGTCCACAATCGGGGCGAAGCTGTCGTAGGGGTGGTAGAACACGATATTGTGACGGCGAATGACAGAGAAAATGCTCTCTTCTGTGTCCAGGAGTTGGGGTATGGACGGCTGATAAGGCGGGTCTTTCAATTCGGGGCGGTCCACCTGGGTCAGTTCCATCAGGTCGGCCATGCCGATTCGCCTGTCGGCAGTGTAGACTTGGTAGGGAGCCAGGCCGAGGTTGGCTGTCAGGATGTCGCGTATGCGCTCCGGCATGGCATCATCCACTTCCAGCCGCACCGCCGAGCCGAAGTAGCGGAGTCCGACGCCTTCTTCGATGGCCGCCAGGAGGTCGGCGGCTTCGTCCTCTTCAATCTCGATGTCCGCGTCACGCGTGACACGGAACGGATAGGCGGCGACGATCTCGAAGCCGGGAAACAGCATGTCCAGATTGGCAGCCACCACTTCCTCCATCCATACGAACCGCGTGGGGGCAGCTTTTGCCAGGCCGAGACTTTGGTAGCTTTCGGCCTCTTCTTCCTGTGGGATGGGCAGCAGGCGGGGAAAGGTGCCGGGGACCTTTAGGCGCGCAAACCGCTCGCCATGCGTGGGATCGCTGATGATGACGGCCAGATTGACGCTGAGGTTGGAGATATGGGGGAACGGGTGGCCGGGGTCGAAAGCTAGCGGCGTGAGGGCAGGAAAACACTCGCGCTCAAAGTACTGACGGAGTAGTTTGAGCTGTTTTTTCTTCAGGTCATCGAAATTCAGTATTCTGATACCGGCCTCTTGCAGTTTGACCTTCAGGTCGTCGTGCCAGAGGTCGTGCTGGGTTTTCAGTTCTGGCAGCAAATAGCGACGGATGGCGGCCAGTTGATCCGCTGGCGACATGCCATCTGGGGGCGCTTCCAGGGCACCGACGGCCAATTGCCGCCGCAAGCCAGAGACGCGAATCATAAAAAACTCGTCCAGGTTGTTGGCGAAAATGGAGAGGAACTTGATCCGCTCCAGCAGGGGGTGGCGCTCGTCTTGCGCTTCCTCCAACACACGATGGTTGAACTTGAGCCAACTCAGTTCCCGGTTGATATAGAGCTTGGGATCGTCCAGTTCAGAGACGCTTTTGGATGCACGGGGGCGTGTTTGTGCACGCTGCTCGTCCGGCTTAACGGCCTGGTCAGTCATTGGCTATCGCTTCCTCTCAAAATGGTGCCTTGCGCGCCAGCCTGGCGTTTGATTTTTTTTGCTGATTGGACAAGATACCAGCCGACCATTTAAGGGGGGCTGGTTTGGGCATACGTCGAAAACGGTATGGTGTTGTGCGATCGCGTTGCCGCGCCTTTCTGGCGGGCGACAACTCCCTAACAGTATAAGACAAAAACACCCTTATTGAAAATTGATCGCTCTGTTACGGTCAGGTCCAGCGTCGGGCGGCGAGGAGCGCTGCCGGTTATTCCCAGCGAACCGGCGCATCAGGGCACTCGATGCGTACCGTACGATCAAACGCACGCTCGACGAGCGGCGCTGCATTGCGCTCCGCGTCCCACAGTTCGACGGCGGGATAGGTATCGGCGGCGAGTGTGACGAGCAAGGTACAGTTATCCCACGACACCGTCACATCCCGTACGGCCCCATCCCGACCCCGCTCCAAAAACTCGGCCAGTCTGAGCAGCGCAGCCAGGCGGATCAACCGCACGTCGTCGCCATCGTCCAGTATGGAGGCAAAGGCGTCGACGGCTGGATTGCCCTTGCGATGGTATCGAGCCAGCAGGGAAATCAGCGCGGTCTCGCGAGGCGTGTACCCCGGCAGGCCATTGTTGACGATCAGCATTTGCGAGTGTTTGTGGTGGTCCTCGTAGTTGATCGCGGTTCCTAAATCGTGCAGCAGGCTGGCGGCCTGCAGCAACTCTAGCTCGGCCAACCCGTAGCCATGCAACGGTGCAAGCTGTTCAAACAGCCTACTGGCAAGATGGCGCACGTGAACGGCGTGCTGCTGATGAAAGGCATAGGCGCGGGCCAGATTGAGGACGCCGAACCGCCGTACGTCGTCGATGATCGGCGTCGGCTGGTTTCGCCAAAAGAACTGCGCGAAGAAGATGCCCTCTCGCAGCCCATTGACGGAAATGGTCAGGTCCTTGGTGCCCAGGCGATCCATGATTGCCAGGATGACCATTGCTCCCGGCAGGATGATGTCCGCACGGTCGCTGTTTAGCCCCGGCACGTTGGCCCGCCGGGCGAGCGGTAGCTCCCGGAATGCTTCGATGCTGGCAGCCACCGAGTCGCGGCTCAGGGTGAAGCCGTGGAGTGTGTAGAGCGGGTAGTTCCGGCGATTGGCTTCGATCCTTGCCAGATTGCGAATGGTGCCGCCCAGCCCTACCAACTGTTGTTTCCTGCCCGGTTGGGGCCAGGCCAGCGTATCCAACCGGCGTTCGATCTCTTCTCTTACGGCCTCGAACTCGCCGCGCTTGACCGGGTCGTGATGTATGAATTGCTCCGTCAGCGCCAGCGCACCGAGCGGCAGCGAGCCACCCTGGCGGAATCGTCTCTTGCGCACCTGGCTTATCTGCGCGCTGCCGCCGCCGATATCGACGACGTAGCCTTGCTCCAGCGGGACTTCATTCAACGCGCCAATGGTGCCATAGTAAGCTTCGCGCTCCCCACTGAGCACCTGCAATTTCAGCCCAATGTCGCGCCGGACCCGTTTGACAAAGTGCGGGCCGTTGGCGGCCTCGCGCACCGCGCTCGTCGCCGTTGGGAGGATGGTGTCGACGCCGATGCTTTCGCAGAATTGTTTGAATAGCCGCAAGGTGAACAGCGCCCGCGCGATGGCCTCTTCGCTCAATCCGGCCCCGGTCATCCCGGCGCGCAGGCGCACCACCTCGCGGATTTCGTCCTCCAGCCGGTAGGAGTGGCCCTGGATGGCCCGCATGACGACCAGCCGGGCTGTGTTCGATCCGAGATCGATAACCGCGACGCGACGCGATCTGCTATCTCTCATGGTCCGCCTCTGCCGTGCGCTTCTGGCTGACTATATGCGCAAAATGCCCCAAACAGCAACCTACTCTCCGAATTTTCGAGGCCCCTCTGCCAATTCGCCTTAGTACTTGTTAGCTCTTGTGTCATTTTGGAATGGCTGGTGTACAATGGGCGTGCGGCCAATCTGTCCCAACCAGAGGTGACTGCTACTGATGTCAACGTCTCCCCAAGAACTGCTCCAGCGTGGTATCGCCGCCGCTCGCGCGGGTGAGGTCAGCGCCGCGCGGCAACTCATCGCCACGGCCATTCAGATGGACCCTGGCAACGAGCAGGCGTGGCTGTGGCTGGGCAGTGTGGCGCAGAGTGACGAGGAGCGCATTCGCATTCTGCAGCAGGTTCTCGCGATCAACCCGGAAAACGAATATGCTGTCAAGGGGCTGCAAGCCCTCGGCGCTCTACCCGAAGCCGAACCGGTGGAACCGGAGCCTGCTCTCAGTGAATGGGAGGAAGAGGCAGAGGGGTTGGCCGACGCCCCTGTGGCCGAGGCACCCGCCCCTCCGGTGGAGTCGCCGGTCAGAAGCGCGCCGCCGCCACCCGCGCCCGATGGTATCCCGCTGGTGGAGGCTGACGTCCTCGATTACGTGCTGGGAATCGTCGAGGACGTCGTCAGCGAGGGGACCGAGCAGCGCTACGACGCAGCGCTCGACGTGACGTGGGTGCCAGGCCGCAGACGCATGCGCCGCCGCCGCGTGATCATGCGCCCGCTTATCGCTGCCGGGCTGCTTGGCGGCATTCTGGTTGTGGCCGGGATAGCCTTCGGCGTCTACACGGTCCTGACCAGGCCGCAGAGAGTAGCCGATAGCGGCCCTGCGGGGACGGAGACGATTACGCTGACGCCCACTGGCACGGCCACGGAGACACCACAGCCCTCACCTACCGCGACGCTGGCCCCCGGCCAGCCGACTTTTACTCCCGAAGCCACTATTGGCGTTGGGGTGCCGCACGGCGACCTGGATTTTGGCATTACCGCGACACTGCCCTACTTTGCCACCGTCCATCCCGATAATCCGCGTCTGGACGACGCTATCGAGAAGTTCCATCTTGGCGATTACGAAGCGGTCGTCGAGGAAATTCCTGTTGCGCGCGAGACCGGCCCCGACATGCCCGACTCCTATTTCTTCGAGGGCATGTCGTATGCTTTCTTGGGCCAGTATGATCGCGCTGCCGTCGTCATCAACGATGGCCTCGACCAAGATCCAAACATCGCGGCGCTGCACGCAGCGTTGGGCTACGTCTTCCTGCGGCAGGGTGCGCTGGAAGAGGCGCGGGCGGAAAACGCGGCGGCCAAGCGCCTGGACCCGGCACTGATCATGCCTTACCTCACGCTGGCCGAGGATTATCGTCTGGCCGGGTCGTATGATCTGGCGCTGGCCGAGGTGCAGGCCGCCCTTGAGCTTGACGCGCATAACGTCGAGGTGTTGGTGGCCCAGGGCGACATTTACATGGCGCAGGGGCGTCCCGACAGCGCTGCCGCCGTCGGCAACCTGGCGGTCTACATCGATCCGACAGCAGAGAAGGCGATTTTGCTGCTGGCGCGCGCGCGCGTTGCCTTGAAGCAATACGATCAAGCGGTGATTCCGCTGGAGGGGTATCTCAGCCGCGTCAACCAGGCCAGTCCGGCTGTCTGGACCTTGCTGGGCGAGGCTCGCTTCCTGGAGGGCAGCCGCGATAAGGCGCTCGACGCTTTCTCGAAGGCCATTGTTTTGGCCGAAGATAGCAGCGACGTACTGATCTACCGGGGCAATCTGTTCCTCGAAACCGGCATCTACGAGGATGCTTTCAGCGATTTCGACGAGGCAATGTCGCAGGTGGACAGCGTTGATGCGCGCTATGGACGCGCCCAGGCGGCGTTTGCGACAGGCCGCTACGAGATCGCTCTGGAGGACATCGACGAGGTGCTCGTCGAGATGCCTCTTGACCAGGGTGCGCTGCTGCTGCGCGGCAAGACTCTGGTCGAACTGGAGCGCTACGACGAGGGGTTGACCGACCTGAACCAGGTGTTGGTGCAGGGCGTCGAGGACCCCGCCGACAGGGGCGAGGCGTTCGAGTATCGCGGGCGGGCTAGCTACTACCAGGGCCTCTATGGCAATGCCATCATTGACCTGGAACAGGCATTCGACCTGGGCGAGACGGGCACGCGCCACTACTATCGCGGCCTGGCTTTGGAAGCCACCGGCAACGTGGAAGGGGCCATGCTGGAATACGAGTGGGTGCTTTTCTGGGACCGGCTCTACGACTATCCGTTCACGGAGGAAGCGACCCGGCGTCTGGACAATCTCGACGAGGGCGGCGAGCCGCAAGGTGCCCCAACGCTGGAGCAACCTGGGGTGGAGGAGACTCCCACACAGCCTGTGGAGGCGGGTGCGGCGACGCCGACACCGGTCGCCGCCCCCGGCAGCTAATGGACTGCCAGCCCCGCGAGCGCGGGGCTTTTTTCTTTGGGAAAGGAGCTTTCAAGATGGAAGCTGTGCTGCTGCGCCGCGCCTTCTGGGTGCTCAATAAGTTCCTGATGGTGCCGATGATTCGGCTGGGGCTGCTGCCTTTCATGGGCACACCGGTCAGCGGCTGGGTGATGATGCTGACCACCACCGGCCACAAGACGGGCAAGCGGCGCTTCACCCCGGTCAACTACGCGCTGATTAACGGCGACATCTATTGCCTGGCCGGGTTCGGTCAGCGCGCCCATTGGTACCGCAATATCCAGGCCGACGCTCGCGTCGAGGCGTGGCTGCCCAGCCGCCCGGTGGCGGGTCGCGCCGAGGAGGTGGCCGACCCGGACGAACGGCTGAGGGCTGTTCGCCAGATTCTTAGGAACAGTGGATTTGCGACGTTCCTTTTCAGCGGGATCAATCCTTTCCGCCTGCCCGACGATAGACTGCGCGAGAAGGTAGAGGATTATTGCGTGATACGCATCCGGCCCAACGGCGTGGGCAGCGGCGTGGGGGACCCCGGCGGCTTGTTGTGGGTGTGGTGGGTGGCGGCCATCGTCGCCCTGGTGATCATTCTCCGCTAGTGCCGCGTGCGATGGACCGGCGGTTCCCGGCATGTTACAATACGCCGCGCAAGCGGGTGGAATGAGCCTGTTGTTGTAACCCTTGTGACAGAAATTGTATAGAAAGAAATGGAGAGCAGATGCAGACCCGCAAGGTGTTGCTGGTATTCGACGGTGGGAGCAAGGGCAACCCAGGGCTTGGTTATGGCAGCTACGCCGTGAAGACCGGCCCTCAGACCACAATCACTCGCCTCGAGTTTGGCAATGGCGTGACGAATAACGAGGCCGAATATGACACCCTGATTACCGCGCTCGAAATGCTGGTCGATCAGGAGGATACATCGCAAATTACCCTGGAGGTGCGTGGCGACAGCCAGTTGGTCATCTTCCAGGTGTTGGGCAGGTGGAAGGCCCGCAATGCCCGCATGCGGGTCCGCCGGGACAGGGTGCGCGAACTGCTGCGCCACTTCAGGGGCTTCCGGCTGGTGCTCCAGCCCCGCGAGGATAGCGTGAGGGTGCTCGGTCACTAGGTGCCTTGACGCCCGTCAGGCGCGTATGGTATCATTCCGCGCATCAAAGGCCGCGACGGAAACGAGTAGGTGGGACTCTGTAAGACCACAGCGAGCTCGGAAACGGTGCAAGCCGGGCGCTTTTACCCCCACCGAAAATCCTTCCTGAGCCGCAGGCTGAACGGGCACGGCCCCACTAAGCCGCGCCGGGTTCGTCACCCGTTATCCAGACGCGACCATGTTAGTGGTCGGCTGAGTGCCCCACATTTACCAACAGCGTGGGGAACGAGGGTGGTACCACGGGAGTTTGCCAATGTGCGCTCTCGTCCCTTGCGGACGAGGGCGTTTTATTTTAGGCGCGCTATATAACAGGTGAGGTGCCGTCTTGACCGAGTTGCTCTACCAGACCGATAGCTACTTGCAAACCTTCGAGGCCACCGTCACGGCGGTGGACCCTGAGGCGAACGCTGTTGTGTTAGACCGCACGGCCTTTTACCCCGGCGGCGGAGGCCAGGCTCCCGACAAGGGCACGCTGGCCGTCGGCGACGCGGTCTACGAGGTGAAACGCGCCCGCAAGAAGGGCGCAGACGTGCAGCACGAAATCGTTGGCGAGGCGCTGCCCGCCGTTAGCGATCAGGTGGTGGGCCAGTTGGATTGGGAGCGCCGCTACCAGCTGATGCGCGTCCACACTGCCCTGCACATTTTGTGCGGCGTCGTCTTTCGCGACTACGGGGCGCTGGTCACGGGCGGCGATATGGAGCCGCTCAAGGGCCGCATGGATTTCGAGTTCGAGACGATGCATAAAGAACTGGTGGAGGAAATCGAAGAGCGGGTCAACCAGGAAGTGGGCAACGCCCGGCCTTTGAGGGCCAACATTCTGCCGCGTGAGGAGGCGTTCCAGATTCCTGACCTGATTCGCACGAAGATCAATTTGCTGCCGGAGGGTATCACGGAGGTGCGCACCGTCGAAATCGAGGGGCTGGATTTGCAGGCCGACGGCGGCACGCACGTCGCCAACACCTCCGAGGTGCGTACGGTGCGCGTGGTGGATTACAAGAGCAAGGGCCGTATCAACAAACGGATTTATCTGGAGCTTGAAGCGTAGTGCGAACCCTGCACGGTGTTGGCAACACGAACAGCTGGTCGCGACGCTGACCCAATATGCACGTTCTGACGTTTGAGGTAGAGAGATCTGTCCTATGACATCCGTTGCTGAACAACTAGCCAAAATTCGTGCTGAGATCTCCGAGGCGGAAGGCCGCCTGGCGGACCTTCAAATCCGCGTGATGGACATCCGGGTGGCCGCCGCAGTGTTTCGGGCGGAATACGAGGAAAAGGTGTGGCCCTGGCAGGAAGAGCTGGGGCGCGTCCAGCAGGAGATCGAGGATATTCGCGGCTACTCTGTGGAGAGGCCGGACATCCCCGGCCTGCCGGAGGATTACGTCCCCGTCGAGGAGCAATTTCGCCGGACGTGGCGGCCCACGGCGGGCGACAAGGTGATGGAGGGCGTGGTCATCAAGCCGCGCGACACGTTGCCACCTGCCGACGAGGCCAGCCTGAAGCGGCTTTATCGCAAACTGGCGCTCCGCTTTCACCCGGACCTCGCGCCCAACGACCAGACGCGCCAGCGCTGGACCGAGTTTATGAGCCAGATCAACGATGCCTACGCCGCCCGCGACGCCGTGGCGCTGCAAGAATTGTCCGACGTTCTGGCTAGGGAGGCCGCCGCCGACCCTGGAGCGACCACAGAGACAGCGCTGGCGCTCGTGCCCGACGAGGACGAGTTGACGCAGGCCCAGTCGCGCTTGCAGGCGCTCCAACTCGCCATTCAATCGGTCGAGGGGGAACTCTTCGACGTCGAGTGGGCCTGGGAGATGAAGCTCAAGAAAGAGGTCGACGCCGCGCGCAGCAAGGGCCGTGACTTGTTGGAAGAGATCGCCGCCGACCTGCAAGCCCGGTTGAAAGAAGCTCAGCGCGAACTGGCCTCGCTGAAAAGGTGAGTCGCATCAGCGCCCAGCATGCAGGCGCTCGATGCGCAGACTGATTGTGGAGGAAAAATGTTCCAACCTGTTTCACCGCGAGTAGACGTTGGCGACCTGGAGAAGGAGCAACTTGCCTTCTGGAAGGAACACGATATCTTCCAGCGGTCGATGGACGAGCGCAAGGATGGGCCGCGCTACGTCTTCTACGAAGGACCGCCTACCGCCAACGGCAGGCCGGGCAGCCATCACGTGTTGGCCCGTGCTTTCAAGGATATGTTCCCACGCTACAAGACCATGCGCGGCTATTACTCGCTGCGCAAGGGCGGCTGGGACACGCACGGCCTGCCTGTGGAAATCGAGGTGGAAAAGGAACTGGGCATTACGCACAAGCACGAGATTGACGAGTACGGTATCGCGGCGTTCAACGCGAAGTGCAAAGAGAGCGTCTTTCGCTACATCAAAGAGTGGGAGGAACTGACCGAGCGCATCGCCTTCTGGGTCAGCCTGGAAGAGGCTTACGTCACCTTCACCAACGACTACATCCAGTCCGTGTGGTGGATTTTGCGCCAGTACTGGGACCGGGAATTGCTCTACCAGGGCCACAAGGTGGTGCCTTACTGCACGCGCTGCGGGACGCCTCTTTCCAGCCACGAGGTTAACCTGGGCTACAAGGATGACACCGCAGACCCCTCGGTCACGGTGCGCTTCAAGGTCGCGGACGCGGATTTTGAACGGACTTACTTCCTGGCCTGGACGACGACGCCCTGGACGCTGCCCGGCAACATGCTGCTGGCTGTTGGCGAGAACCTGGATTACGTGACCGTCGAAGGTCCCAACGCCGACGGCGAGACCGAACGGCTGATTCTGGCCGAGGCGCTGGTCGAGACGGTGCTGGGCGAGCACCATTCCTACGAGGTGGTTCAGAAGCAAAAAGGGAAGGAGTTGCTCGGCATGCACTACGAGCCGCTCTACAGCTTCGTGCCTGTCGAGAGCGATTACGCATACGTCGTGGCGGGCGATTTCGTCAGCACCGAGGAGGGCACCGGCATCGTCCACATCGCGCCCGCCTTCGGCGCGGACGACCTGGTGGTCGGCAACCGGGAGGGCATTGCGCCGCTGATGACCGTCAACCCGGAGGGGGCGTTCATCGACGCCGTGGCTCCCTGGGCCGGGATGTGGGTCAAGGATGCCGACCCCAAGATCGAGGAAGACCTGGACGGGCGTGGCCTGCTGTTCAATACCGGGCGCTACCTGCACACTTATCCCTTCTGCTGGCGCTGCGATACGCCGCTGCTCTACTACGCGCGCCCGACGTGGTTCATCGCCACCACGCGGCTCAAGGATAAGCTGGTCGGCCTGAACCAGACCATCAAGTGGGTGCCCGATCACATCCGCGATGGGCGGTTCGGCGATTGGCTGGAGAACAACGTCGATTGGGCGCTGGGTCGCGAGCGCTACTGGGGCACGCCGCTGCCGGTCTGGGTGTGCGACCAGTGCGGCCACCAGCACTGCATCGGCGGGGTGGACGAACTGAGCGAGCTGTCGGGCCAGGACCAGTCCGACCTGGACCTGCACCGGCCTTTCGTGGACGAGGTCACGTGGACCTGCACCCACTGCGACGACGGCGGCACGATGCGCCGCGTGCCTGAACTGATCGACGTGTGGTTCGACTCCGGCGCGATGCCGGTGGCCCAGTGGGGCTACCCCTATTACAACCAGGACTTCTTCAAAGACCAGTACCCGGCCACCTACATCTGCGAGGCGGTGGACCAGACGCGCGGCTGGTTTTACAGCCTGCACGCCATCTCCTCGCTGCTCTTCGAGAGCGTGGCGTTCCAGAACTGCATCTGCCTGGGCCACATCCTGGATGCCGACTGGCGCAAGATGTCCAAAAGTATCGGCAACGTGGTGGACCCGTGGGATGTGCTTGAGCAACACGGGGCCGATGCCTTCCGCTGGTACTGCTACACCGCTGCCCCGCCCGGCGACTCGCGCCGCTTCTCGGTGGATCTGGTCGGCGAGGTTATCCGGGCCTTCTGGCTGACGCTGTGGAACACTTATAGCTTTTTCGTCAACTCGGCTAACGCCGACCAGTTCGACCCGCGCCAGGCCGACGTGCCTGTGAGCGAGCGCGACCCGCTGGACCGCTGGATTCTGGCCGAGCTGCACGCGCTGGTGCGCGACGTGACAGACGCCTTCGAGGACTACGACGTGCCTAACGCCACGCGGCCCATCGAGGCGTTTGTGGACGACCTCTCCAAATGGTACGTGCGCCGCTCGCGCCGCCGCTTCTGGAAGAGCGAGTCGGACGCCGACAAGGCCGCCGCTTACCTGACGCTCCACGAGTGCCTGGTTACCGTCGCCAAGTTACTGGCCCCAACCATGCCCTTCCTCAGCGAGGCGCTCTATCGCAACCTCGCGGCTTCGGTTGACGGCGAGGCGGCGATCAGCGTCCATCTGGCGCTGTGGCCGGAATACGACGAGAGCCTCATCGACGATAAGCTGCGCGACGAGATGCGCCTGGTACGTCGCCTGACCAGCCTGGGTCACGCCGCGCGCAACGCTGCCCAGATCAAGGTGCGCCAGCCGGTCAGCGAGGTGGCCTTCTCGGTGCCAGATAGCCATGAGGCGGAGGTCGTACGCGCCTACGAGGCTGTGCTGGCCGACGAACTCAACGTCAAGGCCATCACCTTGCTCGACCAGCCGGGCGACGTGGTGACCTACGCGCTTAACCCGCTGCCGGATGCCCTGGGGCCGCGCTTTGGCAAGGATTTCCCCAAGGTGCAAAAGGAACTGCGCGAGGGCGGGGCGTCGCTGACCGAGGAGCGCGCACGGGCGCTGATGGGGGGTAAAACGGTGGAGGTGGCCTACGATAGCAAGAGGGAGGAAGTCGGCCCTGACGAGGTGGAGGTGCGCCAACAGCCCGCCGAGGGCTACGCGATTGCCAGCGACGCCAATTATCTGGCGGCGCTCAAGACGGAGCTGACCGAGGAGTTGCTGTTGGAAGGACTGGCCCGCGAGGTGGTGCGCCGTGTCCAGATGTTGCGCCGCGAGGCTGACTTCAACATCGACGATCGCATCCACGTGACTTATCAGGCAGATGAGCGCCTGGCAGCGGCTATCGAGGCCCAGCATCCCTACGTCATGGCCGAGACGCTGGCCGACAGGTTTGAGGAAGGTGAGGCGGCCCAAGGTGCTCGCGGGGGCGCATACGAAATCGAGGGTGAGAGGCTTGTGCTGGGCGTCAAGCGCGTCTAAGGAAGACTGGCTGCACCTGCGCCACCAGTGCTATTTTCCGAAGTGCTAATCTAATCACAGTCTGGGGGTATTTTGGGGAGAAACACCCTTCGTTTGGTATGGCCGATAGGCGAGTCGATTGTCCTGGCGTTGGGGGTCCTGGTCGTGCTATTGGGCGCGCTGGAAGTTCTGGCCCGAACTGACTTCGCCCGGACACATCTTCCACCACCGAGTGTGGGCAGCTCTCACAACCAGTTTGAGGCCAAGCTAGCTGCACTGGATGCGCTGGCTAACGAGGAGGGTCACATTGAGTGCATCGTCCTTGGAAGCTCAATGGTCGATCGAGGGTTTGACCCCGAAGCCTACAATCGAGGTATTCAAGCTCGGACCGGACAGTCGATGACGTGCTTCAATTTCGGAGTCAAGGCAGTTACAGCTTCGGAGGCGGGCATCCTGGCAAGAATACTCGTCGATAAATACCAACCGCGGGTGCTGATCTACGGAATCAGTGTGCGAGATTTTGATGACGATGTCGGCGCTGACGCAGGTCGTGCCCTGATGGGGATTCCCTGGACCCAGTACTATCAAGGTAATCCCTCGCTGGCCGGCTGGCTCAGCCATCATTCACGTGCCTATGGCTACTGTCTTACACTTACTTCTAGATTTGACGATGGTGATTGGAGTTCTCACCGGAAAAGGGTGGAAGAGAGATTGGTCAGACGTGGTTATGGACCACAGAAACCACTTGGACAGCTTCCCGAAATACCCCAGCAAGTACGGAGGCGTCTCGGCGATTTTAAGACCTCGGCGGACGATTGGGCGGGTCTGCAACAGGTCGTCGAACTCAAGGAACAGGGGGTGCAGGTTATACTCGTCGAAATGCCAATACCGAGCAAATATGTGAGGGTTCTGCCCGACGGCGAGCAGACGTACACTACATTTATCGGTGTACTGGAGGCATATGCCAGAGCGAACGATACGCCGCTCTGGTTGTCGAACTCGGAGGGTCTGGTTTCAGATGATCAGTGGGCTGATCACCATCACCTTGGCGAGAACGGGGCAGAGGCTTTCAGCGAGTGGCTAGGATATCAGGTTGGCGGGCTGGAATGAGGCGTCAACTCTCTGGGAGCATCGTGAAAGACAACACACTCCGCCTAACCTGGCCGATAGGCGAGTCGGTTTTCCTGGCGTTGGGGGTCCTGGTTGTGCTATCGGGCGCGCTGGAAGTTCTGGCCCGAACTGACTTCGCCCGGACACATCTTCCACCACCGAGCGTGGGCAGCTCTCACAACCAGTTTGAGGCCAAGCTGGCTGCACTGGATGCGCTGGCTAACGAGGAGGGTCACATTGAGTGCATCGTCCTTGGAAGCTCAATGGTCTATCGAGGGTTCGACCCCGAAGCCTACGATCGAGGTATTCAAGCCCGTACGGGACAATCGATGTCGTGCTTCAACTTTGGGGTCCGGGCCTTTACGGCTTCAGAAGCGGGCCTCTTGGCGAGAGTGCTCGTAGACAAATACCAGCCGCGGGTGCTGATCTACGGAATCAGTGTGCGAGATTTTGATGACGATTTCGGCGCTAGCGCAGATCGTGCCCTGATGGGGATACCCTGGATGCAGTACTATCAAGGCAATCCCTCGCTGGCCGGGTGGCTCAGCCATCATTCGCGCGCTTACGGCTTCTACCTGACACTTGTTTCTGGATATGACTCTGGCAACTGGAGTTCTCACCGGAAAAGGGTGGAAGGGATGTCGGTCAGGCGTGGTTATGGACCCCAGAAACCACTTGGACAACTGCCCGAAATACCCCCCGGAGTACGGAGGCGTCTCGGCGATTTTGAACCTTCAGCGGACGATTGGGCGGGTTTGCAGCAGATCATCGAACTCAAGGAGCAGGGGGTGCAGGTTATACTGGTCGAAATGCCAATACCGAGCAAATATGTGAGGATTCTGCCCGACGGCGAGCAGACGTACACTACATTTATCGGTGCGCTGGAGGCATATGCCAGAGCGAAGGACACGCCGCTCTGGTTGGCGAACTCGGAGGGTCTGGTTTCAGATGATCAGTGGGCTGATCACCATCACCTTGGCGAGAACGGGGCAGCGGCTTTCAGCGAATGGTTAGGATATCAGATTGGCGGGCTGGTTCGAGGTGAGGAGGCGGCCAGCGTACCCCGTGAAAGAAAATGACCACGGTAGCGCGAGTTGTTCACTTTTGGGGTTTGCTTTGACGACGACCCAGCATGCTATGAGATTGGCGCACACGATCAGTTGACTGAGATGAGGCGTTCAGCTTCCTGCCTTTCGTGTTCACGGGGCGGCGATATCGGCGAATGGCTGGCGGGCAGGTCGCCGCAACGATTCGGCTGGAAATCATCATCAACTCCACCTCTGAGTAACAAATAACAGGACTTAACAACATATGGCTATTACGTCATTGGCGTTTGTGGGCTTTGCGGCTTTCGTACTGGTCATCTATTATCTCCTGCCACGGCGGCCACAGAACTACTGGTTGCTGGCGGCTTCCTATGCCTTTTACGTTACCTGGGCCTGGGAGTTCGCGGTTGTTCTGACCTTACTCATTCTGGTCAATTTCGGGCTGGCGAAAGCGATACAGGGCCGTTCAGCACACAAGCGGTTGCTGCTGTGGATAGGAATCGGCTTCAACGTGTTGGCGTTGGCCTTTTTCAAGTATGCCGATTTTTTCGTGCCGGAAATGGTCGCCCGGCAACAACAAGCTAATGGGCAAATGGCAGGTGGCGGTTTTCGGCTATTGCTACCGATAGGTCTCTCGTTCATGATTCTGGAGGGAATATCCTACCTGGTAGACGTATACCGCGATCAGGTGCAGGCGGCGTCAGACCTGGTGGACTTTGCCTTGTATCTGGCATACTTTCCCAAGCTTCTCTCCGGCCCGATTGAGCGGTACCGCTCATTCTCGCCTAAGCTGGCCCAACCTCGCGTCGTCGACAATGAGACCCTGGCGCGCAGTTTCATGCTGATCGTGGTGGGACTGGTGCGTAAATTGGTGGTTGCAGATTTGCTGCTGCTGTTGATACCCAAGGAGATTGTGCTCACCCCTGGAGAATTCGATGCCTCGCGGGTCGCGTTGTGGTTGATTGCTTATGGTTTTTGGCTCTACAATGACTTCGCAGGCTATACCAGCATGGTGCGGGGCTTGAGCGGGCTGTTTGGGATCGAGTTGTCGCCCAACTTTCAGATTCCCTACTTCGCTCGCAACTTCACCGAGTTCTGGAACCGATGGCACATCACGCTGTCTCACTGGTTGCGGGATTACATCTATTTCCCTCTCAGCAGGGCACTCTTGCGGCGCAACCCCAGCAGGCGCAATCTGCTTAATTTGATCCTGCCTCCAATCGCGACCATGCTCATCAGCGGATTGTGGCACGAAGCCAGTTTGTTCTTGTTGATCTGGGGTGCATTGCACGGAGTCTATCAAATCGTCGAGCGCCTGCCTTCGTTGTGGAGGCCCGTCGTCCCTCCCGATAAGTGGCCTTTGTGGCGGCAAGGAATCGCGGTGGTGGGCGTCGTTGTCCTGGCTCTATTGGCCTGGATTCCCTTTGGTGTGGGCGTGTCCGACACGCCGATATACTGGCGTGACAGCCCAGACAAGATAAGCTCGGCAGGTTTGGACAGCAGGTTGCTGGTGACGATGGTGCCGGGTATATGGCTGGACTGGGTGCAATATCGCCGGGGAGAGTTCGCCTTTTTGCGCTGGCCACGCCTGGCGCGGGCGACCTTGCTGGCGTTTGCGTTTCTGGCCGTTCTCGGGGCTTTGCAGATTGCGGCGACACCACCGCCGTTTGTGTATCAGGGGTTTTAAGTGGAGGGTGGGTAAATGGACCCAAACGAAGTCAGGAATTCACTGCGTGCTTTTGTCTTGAAGGAGCTGCTTAACAATCCCAGCTATCCGATAGAAGACGATGAGCCGTTGATTACCAGTGGATTGGTTGATTCGCTATCGCTGGCCTTGATCGGGGTTTTTGCCGAGGAAAGCTTTGGGGTTTATATCCCGGACACTGATTTGACCGCCGAGAACCTGGACACGTTGAACCAGATGGTGGACCGGATCGTATCGGACGGAAACCGAGAGACCTGATGTCCGAGTCGCTCATTCAACCTATCATCCAGCGCGCGCATACACAGCCCGACCACCTGACGCTGGTGTTCATCGAGGAGAACGGCGACAGGGAAGACATCAACGCGGCGCAGTTTCACGCCAAGGCTGTGGCCTTTGCGCGGGCCTTACAGGCGATTGACATCGGGGCGGACGATCTGGTCGTTTTAGTGCTGCGCCATTCCCAGGTCCTGTTGTCTGCCTTCTGGGGGGCCATGTACCTGGGCGCGATTCCATCGATTTTCCCCTTCCTGACCGAGAAACTGGACCCGGACCTGTATATGGAGCGCGTGCGGCTGCTGGTGGCGCACTCCGACATGCGCGCCGTGATTACCTTCCCGGAGTTCAAACCGAAGTTGGAGAAGCTGTTAGCTGGTTTGGACTGCCGGGTGCTCAGTACCGACGAAGTGCCGATGGGAGAGGTCACAGGCGACGTTGACCCGGCATGGTCAGCGGCTGAAATCTCCGGGGAGAAGATCGCTTTTCTCCAACACAGCAGTGGTACGACCGGCCTGCAAAAAGGCGTGGCGCTCTCTCACCGGGCTGTGTTGAACCAGGTCGAGTCCTATGGCGATGCTATCCAGCTCGACGGTGACGACGTTGTTGTCAGTTGGCTGCCGCTTTACCACGATATGGGGTTGATCGCCGGGTTCGTGATGCCCATCGTCGCCGGTGTGCCGGTGGTGATGATGTCCCCATTCCACTGGGTGCGCGATCCGAAAATCCTCTTTCAGGCCATCGACCAGTACAGAGGCACGCTGTGCTGGCTGCCCAACTTCGCTTACAACCACTGCGTCCGGGCGGTGCGCCTGCGTGATTTGGAGGGGGTGGACCTGAGTCACTGGCGGGCAGCGATCAATTGTTCCGAGCCGGTGCGCCTGGACAGCCACCAGCGTTTTTTGGAGCGTTTCGCCCCCTACGGCTTCCGGGAAACTGCGCTCACAACTTGCTATGCCATGGCTGAGAACACCCTGGCTGTGACCCAAAGTACAATTGGCGAGCAGGCTCCTGTCGACTGGGTGGATCGCACCGCCTTGCAGGAGGAAAGGCGAGCGATACCGGCTCAGGGAGATGCCCCAGGGGCTTTGCCTGTCGTCAGTTGCGGCTATCCGGTGTCTGGCTGCGAGGTTGCCATCGTCGACGAAGAGGGGCATCGTCTGGCTGACCGCCAGGTGGGCGAGATTATCCTGCGCAGCAATTGCATGTTGACCGAATATTATGCGCGCCCCACTATCACCGCGGAGGCGATTCGGGACGGTTGGTACTATAGCGGCGACATGGGGTATATAGCAGACGGGCAGGTGTACGTTTCAGGGCGTAAGAATGACCTGATTATCGTCAGCGGCAAGAACATCTACCCCCAGGACCTGGAGGCGATTGCAAACACGCAGCCGGGGGTGCATCCGGGGCGTGCGGTGGCCTTTGGGGTGAGCGACGAGCGGCTGGGGACAGAGGGCACTGTGATGGTCTGCGAGATGGAGAATGCCTACCAGCCGGAGGAGAAGCTGGCTATTGAGCGCGAACTGCGCCGCCGGGTGGTGCAACAGATGGACGTTGCCCTGGCCGACGTGCGTCTGGTTGAGCGGAAATGGCTGATTAAGACCTCCAGCGGCAAGATTGGCCGCCCCGACAATCGCCGGAAGTACCTGCAGGAGTTTCGATAGGATGGTCCTTGCTCTGAGGGTTGATCGTGCGTGCTGGTTGCGGCTGTGCCGGGGCCGACACCTTTGAGGGCGGCAAAACGGCCAAAGGTCCAGCAGCGGTGCGTACGAAAGCTAGAGCGAGAGACTCATCCGTAACGTCAAGCGAGTGTAGAGGTATCCCCTCTTATTGTGGGGGAGGAACGTGGTGAAAATGTCCCGGCGCAGCGTGGTGGCGATGATGGTCGGCTTGTTCCTGGTAGCGTTTTTCTTGCGTGCTTACCGCCCCATCTCGCGGCCCCACCAATGGCTAACCCGCGCTGAGGAGTTCTACGAGGCGCTCGATAAGCAGAAGTGGTCATCTACGTATCAGATGGCTCACCCTGGGGTCACGACGATGGCGATCAGCGGCCTCGCGCTACGACTGTATCACGCCTCCGCCGGAACACCCGCCGAGGCGCTGTTCAATTGGGCCATTCCACCCTATGCTACTGACTACGGGCGGCGGATGGCAGTGGGTGTGATGGGGCTGTCATTCGTTATCTCTGGGCTGATCGTAGCCATTACTCTGGCCGTGCGCCGGTTGAGCAACTGGACGCTGGCGCTGCTCGTGGCCGGGTTGTTTGTTTTTGACCCTTTCTATCTCGGTCAGAGCCGGTCGCTGCACGTCGATGCGCTGGTTGGCTTGTTGATGCTGCTGTCTGCGCTGCTGTTGCTCATCAGCCTACAGGAGGGGCGGCGGCATTATCTCCTGCTGTCGGGCCTGGTAGGGGGCTTTGCCCTGCTGACCAAAACCCCCAGTCTGTTTCTCATTCCGTACACCGCTCTGACATTGCTGGCGCACTTCCTGACGGATTTGCGCGCTGGCTGGAACCTGGATCGCCCTGAAGGGCGCGCGCGCTGGCTGGCCGGTGAAGCCGGGCGTGGGTTGCTGCTTCCGGGTGTGCTGTGGGCGGTGATGTTGGTGCTACCCTTTGCGCTGTGGCCCGCCATGTGGGTTCATCCCATCAGGGTGTTGGGCAACATGTTTACCAAATCGAATCAGTATCGCCTGACGCCTCACCAGTACCGGTTCTTCGCCGGGCAGTTTTACATCGGCCAGACGCCGAGCCTCCTCTACTACCCGGCAGTCCTGGCTTTTGACAGCACCTTCGTCACACTGATATTCGGATTGATGGCGCTGGGTCACTATCTTTTGTGGCCCCGACGAGGCAGGTTGCCGGTGAAGCCGCTGCTTTTCTGGCTGTTGGTGGCTTTCCCGTTCTTCTTCACACTGCAGATGGGTATCAGCGCCAAGCAGTCCGGGCGTTACGTGACGCCGACACAAGTTGGCCTTTCTGTCATCGCGGCGGTCGGCCTGAACGGCTTTGTCAACCTGTTGCAGGAGGCATTTGCAGACGGCAAGACACGGCTGGCGAAGTCGCTGCCCGCTGTGGTGGCGGGGCTGGTGATTGCCCTGCACGCGCTAGTTGCACTGATCCATATGCCGGACTACGGTGCGCACCATAACTATTTGCTGGGCGGCAACCGTGTCGCGACAAGGGTGATCGACGCTGGGGGGCAGAACGAGGGCTTTATGCCCGTGGCCGCGTTCCTGAACCGCCAGGCTGACCCGGAGTCATTGAGTGTGGGCGTCATTCGTCCTGTGAACAGAACGACGGCCCAGTACTTCACCGGCGAGGTCACCATCGGTATGAAGGCTGCTAATGATTACCACCTCTTCAACATCGGCAGCATGCAGCGTCACATCAGCCCCAACAAATGGGAGGCTGCCCTGAGGGCCTACGGTGATGGTCCCGCGCAAGTCGTCGTGACGTACGATGGGGTGCCCTACATGCGGCTGTACGCCACGCGCCCGGACGAATCGTTTAGACAGATCGTCGTTCGCCGGGGGGGAACTGGTTTCGTGTGGATGGCACGTGCGTGCACGGCGGCCTTGCTGGGTGCGCTGCTGTGGTCGCTTGCTCGAACGGCGAGGGGGAGAAGCTTACTCTCGGCGTCGAGCGGGTCTTGATGGCTGGTAGCGCGCTGCTGTGCCGGTTCAGTGAGTCCATACGCGCTTCAGCCGGTTCAGCGCCCAGCGCGTGATCCGCCTGCTCCGGCGGCTGTTGTAGCGGGCCACCACCCATATCACACGCAGGGTGCGGCGTGCCTTCCGATAGGGGTACATCACCAGACCGCGCCGCATGTGGCGCAGGCGGCGACGCCGGGCGACCTGGGGGGTGAGGATCACGGTCAGGTCGCCCGGCCAGCGTAGCGCGACGATTTCGCAGTTGCCGGGCGCATACTCCCACCAGCGATGGACGGCGCGCCCGCGCGCGATGCAGGTGGCTACGGCGATGGGCACTTCGTGCGAAACGACGACCACCAGACCGCCGGGATGCTGGGCCACGATGTCGTTCAAGACGGCTTTGGTGCGTCGCGCTAGTTGGAAGAGCGGTTCGCCGCCGAGCGGCGTGTTGCGGAATGGGTGTTGGAGGAAGTGCTTGTACTCCGCTTCGATCTCGCAGTTCAGCCTGCCCTCCCAATCCCCCAGGCGCAGCTCGCGCAAGCGGGGGTCGAGCACCAGCGGTACCTCAAGCCGCCGGGCGATTGTCTGGGCCGTCTCGACGGTGCGGGACAGGTCGCTGGTATAGACGGCCTCGACCCCAGGGTGCTTCAGGGCCAGTTCCTCTGCCACCTCCTCGGCTTGTATGCGGCCCAGCGCGTTTAGCTTGCTGCCCTGCTGGCCTTGAAGACGCCCTTCGGCGTTCCATTCCGTCTGACCGTGACGCACCAGTAAAAGTCTGCTGGTCAACCTGTTTGTCTCCCAGTGATGCAGTCATAGAACCGTCAACGCCTGCCCCAGGTCTTCCAATAAGTCGGGCGTATCCTCAATACCCACCGCGTAGCGTACCAGCGTATCTGAGATGCCGATCGCCGCGCGCTCCTCGGTGGTCAGGTCGAAGTATGACATCAATGCTGGTTGCTCCACCAGACTCTCGACGCCGCCCAGGCTGGGCGCAATCGTCGGAATCCGCAGCGCGTCGATGAAGCGGCTGGTATCCTCCAGCGTGCCGTCAATCTCGAAGCTCACCACGCCGCCGTAGCCCTTCATTTGTTCCGTGGCCACATCGTGGTCGGGGTGCGAGTCCAGCCCTGGGTACCAGGTCCGCCTCACGCGCGGGTGGTCGTCCAGGAAGCGGGCTAGCGCCAGCGCGTTTTCGTTCTGCCGGGCCACGCGCAAGCCTACCGTCTTCAGGCCCCTTTCCAGCAGCCACGCCGCCTGTGAGTCGATCACGCCGCCCATCACTCCCTGGCTCTCGCGCAGCGCACTCACCAGCCCGTTGCGGCCCGCTACCACCCCGGCCAGCAGGTCGTTGTGCCCGCCCAGGTACTTGGTGGCGCTGTGCACCACCAGATCGACGCCGTATTTCAGGGGGCGCACGTTGACCGGTGTGGCAAAGGTTGCATCTACCAGCGTTCTGACCCGGTGCGCTTTGGCGATTTCCACCAGCCGGGGCAGGTCCAGCACGCGCAGGTAGGGGTTGGTCGGCGATTCGGAGACAATCATGCGCGTGTTGGACTGAATGGCGGTTTCCATGGCCTGGTAATCGCCCATCGGCACCAACGTGCTCTCAATGCCCAGCCGTTTGAGGAAGGTCAGGGCAAACTGGCGCGTGCGCCGGTAGCAGTCGTCGGTCAGGATGATGTGGCTGCCCGTCGGCAGGATGCTCAACAAGGTGGCGGTTACTGCGGCCATGCCAGAGGCGAACAGCAACGCTTCGTCCGCGCCTTCCAGGGCCGCCAGACGGGTTTCTACGGCGCGCACCGTGGGGTTGCCATAGCGCCCATATTCCTCGCGGTGGACCCCATCGCCCCACACTTTGCTGCGCATGAAATCGATCAGATCGGCGGTGTCGTCAAAGGTGTAGGTCGCCGTCTGGACGAGCGGTGTGGTCAGGGCGTGGTGCGGCTGGCGACGGTTGCGCCCGGCATGTACGGATTGTGTCGACGGCCCGAAGTCGTCTGTCTCTGCAACGGTCATGGGTTGACGTTCTCCCTCTGGCCTGTAGCGGGCGCTTTTGCCAGGGGCGGCTTCCGGGAGTTCTAAGAAAAAACCCCTTCTGAAAGATAGGAGGGGATTGCTGGAGGCAGTCTCTCTTATCTTCCAGAATGTTTCGTTCTGCCGGACTTGGCACCACCCCATCTGGGAGGTTGCCGAGGCTTCACAGGGCCGGTCCCTCCGCCTCTCTGGATAAGAGCGCTTAACGCTATCTGTTTGTTCCGCGACATGCTACCTCAGGGCGGGTGGGCTGTCAAGTTTTCTTGGCTCTGCCAGTCTCAGTCGTAGAAAGGCCCACGGCGCGCCCAGGGTAATCCACGTCCCCATGAGCGCGAAACGGATGGTGCGCAGCGCTAAGGCTGGTCGTAGAGCTTCGAAGGCGGCACTCAATCCAAATTGCAGGGTGAGCAGCCCGACGATGCCCGCCCCATAGCGTGCCAACCGTCGCCACCACACGCCGCTCACGTCGAAGGAGGCCCAGCGCCAGGCTGCCGCTAACCCGATGCCTAACCCCAGCACAGCACCGCCGTAGGAAGCGCCTTCGTCTGAGGGCAGCGCCGTGGCGATGGCAAGACCGACTGTGGTTGACAGCGCGACTTGTGCCCCCGGCGAGCGTCGTGCCAGCCAGGTTGTCAGGTCACGGTCCAGGCCCAGATACATCGCAATCCATATCGCGCCGAACAGCCACCCAGCCAGCACGTCTTGTGGAAAGTGGACCCCTGCTACCACGCGCGAGAGTCCCATCAGGCCCGCCAGAATGACAGCCATTCCCCATACCCATTTTCGCCGTGCCCAGATGGATACCATTCCCCAAAACACGGTGGCGTTCTGCGCATGGCCGCTCGGCAGACCGAAACCCACGTCCTCGACGACGTTTTGCACTCCGTTGCCTGGATCATGATATGGGCGGGGCAGGCCAAAAAGGACCTTGAGTTGGCTGTTCAGGTAGACGGCTGCCACGAACCAGACCGCCAGCCGCGCTCCAAACCTGCGGTCCACACACCAGAAAAAGACGGGCAAAAGCAACATGTAAGGGAGCAACTGCCCCATTTCGTGGAAGAACAGCACCAATGACTCGATTGGCGGCGTGCGCCAACTCTGGCACCATAACACTACGTCGAGGCCCCACGTGTCAAGCCCTAGCATGCATACTCCTACGATGGTGCGGTTGTTTTCTTGTCAGCAATTGATGGGTTAATCGACGCCCGCAGGAGTTTAAGCCAGTCGGGGCCAGAGGGCAACCACCGCGTGTGGACTCACTCTGCCAGCACCACACAGGCTGGTTTTGATAGGTTTTGGGGGTTTCTGCGCCAGTTGCGCTTGCGAATCCGACGAAATGGACTGGACTTGGGATGGATTGCATGAACTTTTCGGAGGGACTATACTATATGAATCATGCAGTGTTGATGTCTCCATTGAGCGATACTTGTCGATTGGAACGGCAGGCGGACTTATCAGGCGGTTATTCTATGGCATATGATGAAACTCGATACATCCAGGAACCAGAGGACCCATCTCAGAGCCAGCAGCCCCTTGCGACATCCTATGAAGGCACCTTACAGCCCGAACTGGTGTTGCGCGGGCGCTATCGCATCCAGGGTGTCCTGGGAGTGGGCGGCATGGGGGCGGTGTATCAGGCTCGTGACCTGAACTTCCCCGAGGTGACCAAGCTGTGCGCGGTCAAAGAGATGATTAATCTCGCCAACGACCCCGCTATGCGCGAAACCACTATTCGAAACTTTCAGCGCGAGGCGAACATTCTCGCCACACTCAACCATCCGGCCATTCCGGAGATCTTCGACTTTTTCAGCGAAGGCAACCGCGCCTATCTGGTCCTCGAATTCATCAGGGGCAAGGACCTGGAAGCGCTGATGAATATCGCCGATGGCTTCCTGCCGGTGGAACAGGTGCGGCAGTGGGCCATCGAGATTTGCGACGTGTTGGGCTATCTGCACTCGCGCCAACCGGAGCCTGTCGTCTTCCGCGACATGAAGCCTTCGAACGTGATGATCGACCAGTTCAAGAAGATCCGCCTGATCGACTTTGGTATCGCCAAGACTTTCGACGTGACCAAGGGCCATACCATGATCGGCACCGAAGGTTACTCTCCCCCCGAACAGTACCGCGGCGAGGTCTCTCCACAGAGCGACATCTATGCTCTGGGCGCGTCTTTGCACCACGTTCTGACCCGCCGCGACCCGCGCCTGGAACCGCCATTTTCGTTCGAGAATCGTCCTATATCGCTGTTCAATCCCGACGTGCCCGAAGCCTTTGCCGAGATCGTCAACCGGGCGCTGGCGTACGAACCTCAAGAGCGATTCGCCGCTATCGATGAGATGAAGGTGGCCCTGGAAGCCTTGGGCAGCGGGGGCGTTCGTCCCGGCCTGTCACAGGTGATTTCTCCTGACGGTGCGGGCATATCTGAGCGCCTGTCGATGGCGGCCGGCGAAGTGCTGGCCGTGTGGCAGTTCCAGGTGGAGGACGAGATTCGCTCGACGCCCTTCGTGGAGAAAGGCGTCGTGTACATCGGCGCGTACGACAATAACCTGTGGGCTTTGGATGCGAAAGAGGGAAGCCTGGTGTGGAAATATCCCACCGAAGGCGGCATTGCCTCAGATCCCACAGTTGAGGCCGGGTACGTTTTTGTGGGTTCGGAGGACCGCATCCTATACGCCGTGGATGCGCGCAGTGGGCGGGTCCAGTGGACCTATATCACTAACGGCAGAATCTACACCTCGCCGTGCGTGGCGCTGGGGCACGTCTTCTTTGGCTCCGACGATCACAACTTGTACGCGGTCAAAGCCGCCAACGGCCGTCTGAACTGGACGTTCGAGGCCCAAAGTCCCATTCGCTCTTCGCCATTTGTCAGCGACGAGATGCTCTATTTCGGTACCGAGACCGGCGACTTCTACGGGCTGGCACCTGATGGTGAGATGGTATGGCGGTTCAAGGCGCGCCGGGCGATAAGCTCGTCACCGACAGTGAATGAGGGTCTCGTCTATTTTGGGTCAAATGACTGGAACGTATATGCATTAGACGGCGAAAACGGCTTCACCGTCTGGCGTTTTCGTGCCCAGAGGCCTGTCTACTCTTCACCTGCTTACAGTAACGGCAAGATCTACGTGGGTTCGGTGGATGGCCATCTGTACGCCCTTGATGCGTTGAACGGGCGGGAGATCTGGAAATACAAGACCGAGGATCAGATTACCTCCTCGCCACTAGTTTATATGGGCGTGGTCTACGTGGGTTCGATTGACAAGTATCTGTATGCGCTGAACGCTGAGACCGGCGACCTGCTGTGGCGATTTGGCACAGAGGGTCCTATTGTGTCTTCGCCGGCAGCGGATGATGGCCTGGTCTACATCGGGTCCACCGACAATCGCCTCTACGCACTCAAGGCGTAGCTGACCACTTCATGGAAAGTATTTGAGATGAGTATTTGGGACTTTTTCCGCCGACCTCGTCCAGATAAAAAAAAGGAGAAGCACGTTGAGCCTGAGGTAGAGGTTGCGGAGCCTGCCCAACAGATCCCTCCTATACCGGGCGGCCAAACGCGCCCTCTGCCCCCCCTCGAAGAAAGCCGGCCCATGCCAGCCCGTCTCAAGTACGGGCAGGCCACCGACGTGGGCATGGAAAGGTCCGGCAATCAGGATGCGTTGCTCACGCTATCTGGTATCATCGAAAGCGCAGATAGCCCACCCCCATTTGGCATGTTTGTCGTGGCAGATGGAATGGGCGGCCACACCGATGGCGAGCGTGCCAGCTTTGTGGCGGCTACCACGCTCGCTCGTCACGTTACCAATCTGGTCTACCTACCCATGCTTGCGGAGCAGGAGTTGAGCAGCGACCAGCCGACCATCCCCGAAGTGCTGGAAGAGGCCATGCAAGAGGCCGACAGGCGGGTGAAAGCGAGAGTGCCGGAAGGGGGCACTACTCTCACGGCGGCGATCATCTATCGCAACTTGCTTTACATTGCCCACGTGGGCGACAGTCGCGCTTACCTGATTAACGACGGCAATATGGAGCTCATTACGCGTGACCACTCGCTGGCGCGCCGCTTGCAGGAGATCGGCCACTTGACTCCCGATGAGGCTGAGGCATATCCTCAGAAGAATGTGCTCTATCGCGCCATTGGACAAGGGGACATGTTGGAGGACGTAGATCGCGCCACGCGCCGCCTGTTGCCCGGTTCGCAACTGCTGCTGTGCAGCGATGGTCTATGGGGGGTCGTCAACGACCAAGCCATCCTCAAGATCATCGAAGAAACGGCAGACGTTCAAGAGGCTTGCGACAGGCTGATTGCGGCTGCCAACCAAGCGGGCGGACCTGACAATATCACGGCTGTTCTGGTGCAAATGCCGTTGTAGGCAATCACGTGGCACTGACCTTACGCTGAGGAAACCAGACAGGGCACCTCTATGGAAGATGCTCTAGGCGACCTATACGCATTGCTTGGCGTCTCGCCAAATGCCTCCCAAGATGATATTCACGGGGCATTCCGTTCGGCGGCGAAACGTTATCACCCCGACGAGAATCCGTCTCCGGCGGCTGCGGTCTTCTTCCGCGAGGTTTCCGCTGCTTACAGAATTCTCAACGACCCTACCAAGCGCGCCGCCTATGACCAGGTGCTCTTTGACAATCCCATAGAGCCTGTCCTGGACCCCGTGGTGCTTCAGAGTCGTCAAATTGTTCCCTACCTCGGCGAGCCCCAGCTCGTGTACGCGATGTTGACCCTTTCTCCTCCGCCCACACCGAGGGTGGAAGGAGGGCATGCGCCGCTCAACCTGGTGTTGGTCATAGATCGCAGTACGTCCATGAAGGGGGCGCGGCTGGATCAGGTAAAAGCCGCCACCAATCACATCATCGACAATTTGGCCGAGGAAGATATCGTGTCGGTGGTCTCCTTCAGCGATCGCAGCGAAGTGGTCATTGGAGCGACACGTCCCTTCGATCGGCGCACTATGAAGGCCACCATCAGCACCATGCGGGCGGATGGTGCTACTGCCATGTACGAGGGCCTGGTTGGTGGCATGAAGGAACTCAGCCAGAACCTCCACCCGCGCTTTATCAACCACTTGATGCTCATCACCGATGGCCACACCTACGGCGACGAAGATGCCTGCTTGCAACTGGCCGACAGAGCACGCGAAGAGGGTGTGGGTGTTAGCGCGATGGGTATTGGTGAAGATTGGAACGACGTTTTTCTAGATGACCTAGTTTCACGCACGGGCGGTTCGTCGGAGTATGTTGCCTCCCACAGGGCAGTGACCGCTTTTTTGGAAGAACGAATTCGCAGCCTGGGCACCGCCTATGCCGATAACGCCCGTGTCATTATCGCGCCCTCTCCTCAGGCCACACTGGACACTATTTTCAAAGTCTCGCCCGATCCGATGCCGCTAAGTGTCGATCCGCAGCCGATTCCGCTTGGCATGCTGGATGCACACATCCCAACCGGCCTGATTCTACAATTCAGCCTCTTGGCCGAGCCTGGTTCTGGTCAGGAACTTGTTCTGGGCCAGGCATTGGTATACGCCGATATCCTTGGCGGCCAGGCCACCGAGTCGGCTGTCGTCGACATGGTCGTCGAACTGAGCGACCAGCCGGTGGACCAGGTTATCCCCACTGATCTGTTGAATGCGCTCGGTCGCCTATCGTTGTTCCATCTCCAGGAACGCGCCCGCGAAGCTATTGATTCGGGCAACCCGGACGAAGCCAGTCGCCGCTTGGAATTCCTGGCAACGCGCCTTTTTGAACAAGGTGAGGAGGATTTGGCTCGCGCAGCCATGGCCGAAGCTCAACATGTAAGTACCACGAAGTTTATCTCTGGCGAGGGTCGCAAGAAGCTTAAATACGGCACGCGAGGGCTGGTATACCCCAGGGGGAGTGCGGCACCATGATTGTTTGCCCTTCTTGCCAGCACCAGATGCCAGAAGGATCTATTTTTTGCGAAGAGTGTGGCCTGAACTTGATGGAGGTTACTGCCACAGTGCAATTTGATCTTCGCACCGACGAGTTTGGCGCCCGACTTGGCGTGGGCACCGAGACTTTGGCTGACGATCAGGCAATTATCGTCCAAATTGGCGACACGTCGCAAACCATCGACGTACTCCCTGGTGCCGAATTCGTGCTGGGCCGCGCGGCCAGCTCCGGCGTTCCGCCCGACCTCGATCTGACAGTTCATGGTGGTGTCGATATGGGGGTTTCGCGCCGCCACGCCGCGCTGCGTCGAGGCGAAGGCGTGGTGTCACTCGTCGATTTTGAAAGCACCAATGGCACTTTTCTTAACGGGCAACGACTCGCCGCAAACCGACCGCAAATCGTTCGGAGCGGCGACGAGATTCGCCTTGGTAAGCTGGCAATATCCATCTACTTCGACACTGGTTAAGCAGACGGTCACAAGAAAAGGGCAAAGCAATGGCTGTCACCGTATTGGTACACATCGTGAACGAAGACCCCATCGTCTTGGACGTCGACGATTTGCCGGATCCGACTGACCAGTATCTGATTGGGATGAATCCACGCTACCGTGACGGCAAAGACGTCAGCTACGTCATGGAAGATGTCACAACGATTCTTTTTCCCTGGCACCGTATCACGTTTGTGGAACTGTTGCCTTCGGAGGAAGAAGAGAGGATTATTGGCAGAGTACGAGAATAGCCCTCGTATGCGTAGGCCATGTCTCCATCTGGGCGCGATGATATGACATCCGCAGCCGGTCAGCGTATTCTGGTTGTGGACGACGAGCCACGGATGATTGGCTTCATCCGTATGAACCTGGAGCTGGAAGGCTACCAGGTTTTGGCTGCCAGCAATGGTCTGGAAGCCCTGGATGAGGTGCGCAAGAACATCCCCGATCTGATCATTCTCGACGTGATGATGCCCGAACTGGATGGTTTCGAGACGCTGCGCATGCTGCGCGAGTTCTCGAGCGTGCCTGTCATCATGCTCACTGCCAAGGGGGAGGAAGATGACAGGGTGTACGGGCTGGAGTTGGGCGCGGACGACTACGTTACCAAACCTTTCAGCGCGCGCGAGGTGACATCGCGGGTCAAGGCTGTTCTGCGCCGCGTCGGCAGTGTGATGGAGCCTGGCGAGGCGATCTTGAGGATCGACGATCGCTTACAGGTGGATTTCAACAAGCGCGAGGTTATCGTCGATGGCGAGCACATCGACCTGCGCCCGACAGAGTATCGCCTGCTCCACCACTTGATCGAGAATGCCGGTTGGACGCTGACTCACGAGCAAATCTTGTCTAAAGTGTGGGGTTATGAGTACCGTGATGAGTCGCACTACGTCCGTCTTTACGTCAACTATCTGCGGGACAAAATCGAGGAGGATCCTTCCAACCCCAGGTATATCATCACCGAGCGTGGGGTTGGGTATCGTTTTGTCGATTTCCGTAAGAGCGAGTAGAATATTCTCTCTTATGAATGGGAGGGGAAGTGGATGGTAGCGCCCCACACGCACGGCAAGGAGGCCGCTGTGGGAACTCTTTCTAAGGTTATTGTTACGGGGCCGTTTGACGCTGGAAAGACGCAGTTTATCTCGACGGTCAGCGACATCGACGTGGTGACCACCGAGCGCAAGATAACAACCGAAGATCGCGGTATCAAGGCTGAGACTACCGTTGCCATGGATTATGGCCGAGTGGATATTGACGGTGTGACGTTGCATCTGAACGGGACGCCGGGCCAGGTGCGCTTCGATTTTATGTGGGAAATCCTGGCGACGGAGATGAACGGCTTTATCGTGTTGGTGGATAGCACCGACCCGCTTTCTTTTGCCGACGCGCGCGACCTGATCGACCTTTTCCACGATTTCAACGCGGTGCCCTATCTGGTGGCCGCCAACAAGCAGGATATGGAGGGCGCGGTAGACATCAACGAGGTGCGCCGTGGGATGGCCGCTGGCGACAACGTGCTGGTGATGCCCTGTGTGGCGACCCAGAGGACGAGTGTTCAGCAGGTCTTACGCCAGATGATAGAGCTTATCTACGGCTGACCTGCCGCGACCAGCCGTCACGTCGTCACCGGCGCACCACACGCCGGTTTTTGCTTTGTAACGCCAGAGGATTTTGCAGGAGTGCGATGTGGCACGCTATCGCTTTGAGCCAAGTGTCCCCGGTACCACGCCAGGCCAGCTAGCAGCCTGGGAGGCGATACACGGCCAGCCCTTGCCGCTGGAAGAACACAAGGACGGCCTGCTGCGGGTCATCCGCGAGATTCGAGCGCTCCCCCACTTCGACGCGCGAGTTTATGACCGGACCTTGCGCCGGGCGTCGCGCCGGGGCCTGCCCCTTTACACCAAGGACCAACTGGTGAAGGGCTATCATGCCCTGGTCGAAGCCGGGTTGTTGGCCCCGGACAACGTGACGCTGCGCCGGCTGCGCATGAAGCCCACCCGCACGCTCAGTGGTGTGGCACCGGTGACGGTTCTCACCAAGCCTTATCCCTGTCCCGGCAAGTGTATTTTCTGCCCCACAGAAGTGCGCATGCCGAAAAGCTACCTGAGCAACGAGCCGGGCGGCATGCGGGCGCTGATGTTGGATTTTGATCCGTACGAGCAGACTGCCAGGCGCATTGAGGCCATGCACAACACCGGCCACAGCACGGATAAGATCGAGTTGTTGGTGTTGGGCGGTACCTGGTCGTCCTACTCGCACGATTATCAGGAATGGTTCATCCGGCGCTGCTTCGACGGGATGAATGGGGGGGATGTTCCGGCGAGAACGCTGGCAGAGGCACACGCGCGCAATGAGGAGGCTCCGCATCGCAACGTGGGCCTGGTTGTGGAGACCCGCCCCGACCACATCACGCCTGACGAGGTGTATCGCCTGCGCGCGCTGGGCGTGACCAAGGTGCAACTGGGCGTCCAATCGCTGGACGACGAGATATTGCGGCTCAACAAGCGCGGGCATGCCGTGGAGGACCTGCGGCACGCGGTCAGGTTGCTGCGCGGGGCCGGTTTCAAATTGGCCTTCCATTGGATGCCGAATCTACTCGGTGCCACGCCTGAAACGGACCTGGAGGACTTCCGCTGCCTGTGGGATGATCCGGCGCTGCAGCCCGACGAACTCAAGATTTACCCCACCGCTTTGCTGCGTGGCACCGAACTCTACGAGCACTACGAGCGCGGCGACTATGCGCCCTACGACGAAGCGGAGTTGATGGACCTGGTTACGGCTTGCAAGCTGCTGGTGCCGCGGTATTGTCGTATCAATCGCGTACTGCGTGACATCCCGACAGGTGACATCGTGCAGGGGGTGACGCACACTAACTTGCGCCAGATGGTGCAGCAGCGTATGGAGCGCGCCGGGACGCCTTGCCGCTGTGTTCGCTGCCGCGAGGTGCGTGGGGCGGAGTTCGACGAGGAGGCATTGTCTCTGGAAAGGCTCACCTACGATACCGACCATAGCCGTGAGGTGTTCCTCAGCGCCGTCGCGCCTGACGACTGGCTGGTGGGCTACGTCCGGCTGTCGCTCCCGCTGGACGACAGCGCGCCCATCGGGGAGATTCGCGGCCACGCGCTGATCCGGCAGGTACAGGTTCACGGCCCGGCGCTGCCCCTTGGCGAGGACGCGCAGGGCCGCGCGCAGCACAGCGGCGTGGGCGCGTGGCTCATCCAGGAAGCGAAAGAGACCGCGCTGGCCGCCGGGTACGCGCAGTTGTCGGTCATTTCAGCCGTCGGCACGCGCGAATACTACCGGCGGCACGGGTTCGTGCTCGGCCAACTCTATATGACCACCAGGTTGTAGCCATGTGCCACGACAGCCTCTCGCCGCTCTCTGCGGAAATCGTCGCCCGCGAACTCGGCTCGCACCGCCTGGGTCCCTTCGGTGCGAACACACACTACCTGGCGCAAGTTGGCTCGACCAACGATGTCGCCAAGGCGTTAGCCAACGAGGGGGCACCGGAGGGCACCCTGGTCATCACCGACGAGCAAACCGCCGGGCGCGGGCGCATGGGGCGACGCTGGCTGGCTCCGCCCAATACTGCTTTGCTGATGTCGCTCCTCTTCCGCCCGGCCCTACGCGCCACCGAGTCCAACCGGCTGACGATGGTCGCCGGGCTGGCCACGGCAGATGCTATCGAGGCGCTGACGGATTTGTCCGTCCAGGTGAAGTGGCCGAACGATTTGCTCATCGGCGGGGCCAAGGTGGCGGGCATTCTGGCCGAGAGCGGGCTGGTGGGGGATGAACTGGAATACGCGGTGGTCGGCATAGGGATTAACGTCAACATGGACGAGATCCCCACCGATGGGTTGTTTTACCCCGCTACCAGCCTCCTGCGCGAGACGAACCGCCCGGTTGACCGGGTGGCACTGCTGCGCGAGTTGGTAGCCCGTTTGAATGGTTGGTATCGCTTGCTCCACTGGTCTAAGCTTGACAAGGCCTGGTCCGAACGAATGGTGACGCTGGGCCAGCAGGTTACGGCGGGGGAGATGGAGGGCGTGGCCGAACTGGTCGACCGGACAGGCGCGCTGTGGGTGCGCCAGCAGACAGGCTGGCTGGTGCGCCTGACGGCGGGCGAGGCAACGCTCAGGCCACCGCCCTAGCGGTCTCTCGCCGGAGGGCTTCCGGCTGTTGCTGACTCCATGGTATTGTGTTTTATGCTATGCTTGTCCTTCCATTTCGAACCGAGAAGTCCACAGACCGCTTCCCGCTGGTAACGTTCTTCCTCGTGGTTATCAATGTGCTGGTCTACCTGTACGAGTTGCGCCTGGCGCAGGTCGGCCAACTCCAGACGGCTTTTCTCAAGTGGGCCATCGTGCCCCGCGAGGTGACGACCAACCCCAACCTCGACGTCGTGCTCGACTTTGTGCGCACCATGTTCTTCCACGGTGGCTGGCTGCACCTTTTGGGCAACATGCTCTACCTGTACATCTTTGGCAGAAACGTCGAAGATACGCTGGGGGAGTGGCTGTATCTGTTCTTCTACTTCTTCTGCGGGGTGGCGGCCAGCCTGGCGCAGATCGTCCTCTCTCCCTGGAGTCCCCTGCCGTTGGTGGGGGCCAGCGGGGCCATCGCTGGCCTGTTGGGTGCCTACCTGATCCTGTATCCCGGCGAGCGCGTCCGCGTCTTCTTCTGGTTTCTGCACATCGTGCGGGTCTTTCGCCCACGTGCCGATCTGGTTCTGGGTGCCTGGTTTGTGCTCCAGCTTTTCAGGGGGTACACGGCGTTGGACGCGAATACGGCGGGCGGCGGCGTGGCTTATGCCGCGCACATCGGAGGTTTTGTGACCGGCCTGCTGTTCGTCTGGCTGCTGATTATCACGCGCCCGCTCTGGGCACCGTCCAGCACCCGCAAACCTTCTTAGGGGAACTCGCCGACTTCCGCTGCAGTCTCACCTTCGTCGCCCCCGATGACCAATTGAGAACCCGGCTGGTGATGTGGCCGCTTGACGACGGCCAGGGCGATGGGGCCGTAGCGAGGTGACTCAACGACAGAGGTGACGGCCCCGACGGACTTGCCTTCGGCCATCACTTGAGCACCTTCTTCAACACGTGCATCCAGGCGCAACCGGGCCAACTGTTTGGTGACTTTGTCGTAGGTAATCTGGCGGGCGATGATCTCCTGGCCGGTGTAGCAGCCCTTCGTCTCCGAAACGGCGCGCGCGAGGTCGGTTTCGAGCGGCGTGTAGTCCTCGGTCAGTTCGTTGGGGCCGGGCAGCCCGGCCTCGACGCGCAGCACTTCGTAACTGGCAGCGTCCAGCGGCGCTGCTCCAGCATCACTAAGCGCAGATGCTACTGCCCCGGACGCGGATGTGGGCGCGAGCAGACGATAGCCCATTCCCGCCAGTCCCTCCCGCCCGACGACGCGGACCTCTACACCTTCCGTGTAGAAAGCAAGAACCTCGTCGAGCGCCGGGGCTTTGGCCAGCCCCAGACTGACCAGGGTTGTCGCCGCCTGGGGGCCTTCCAGGTCGAACTGCGCCACGTCCGCGCTGATGTCTTCCACCGTCACCTTGTCCATGAAGAAGATGCGCCCCTGGAAATACGCCGCCGTCGCCGGGCCGCGCCCCGGCAGCGTGACGACGCCGATAGTCTCCCCTTCGTCCACCAGCAGCAGCACGTCGTAAATGCGCGCGGTGGGCGAGGTCAGCACGGTCAGCACCGCGCGTTCTGGTCCCAGCAGGTTGACGTCGTTGGTGGTCTGCCGGTGCAGGTAATCCACGCGGTCCTCGCCGCCGATGCGCAGATAGTTGGCGTCGGGCCGCGTGATGAGCGACGCGTTTTCGAGGGTGGCATCGTAGCCAGTCAGGTGCTCGGTAGAGGTCGTCGTCACGGAGCCAATCTCCAAGGCTGGTCGTTCATTGGTATAAGTATAACGTATATTGACTTTATTATCGGCTAACTGGCTCCTCAAGATGGCCCACAGCCGCCAGCAGTCGCGCGTCGTCCTGCATCTCTGCAAAGGCCCTCAATTGAGACACAGTCGGTGCGGCGGTCTGCCCGCCAATCACCGTGATAACCCGCGCCGCCGCCGCGTTTCCCACTCTGGTGGCGTCTTCCAGCGAGCAGCCCCGCAGCGTGGCCGCTGCAAATCCCCCGGCGAAGGCATCGCCCGCCCCGGTGGTATCGACCACGCGCTCTAGGGGGTAGGCGGGCACCTGAGTCAGGCCGTCCTCGGATGCGATCAGGCAGCCCTGACTGCCCAGCTTCAGCAGCACGGTCCCGATGTCCTTCGCGCGCAGTTGTTCCGCTGCCTGGGTGGGGTCTTGAGTGCCAGTCATCAGGGCCGCTTCGGCTGCGCTGGGAAACAGGTAGCCCAACCCGTTCAGCGCGTCCGGGTATTCCGACGCCACCTGACGTGCGAAATGGTACGAGGGGTCGAGCGAAATCGTCGCGCCCACCTCGCGCGCTGCCGCCATGAGGACGCGAGCGGTCTGCCTGGAGTGGGGGGTCTGGAAGCTGTAGCCCGATACGTGCAGCCAATCGCCGGGGCGCAAGATGGCGTCGGGGAGGGGGCCGTACGGAACGGACGCCGCCACCCCTCTGAATGAGAGGAACGTCCGCTCGCCGCTGCCATCCACCAGCGCTATCACCGTCGCTGTCGGCCCGTCGGCCTGCCGCAGCGCGATGAGGTCGACGCCGTCTGTCGCCAATGCGCGGCGCACCATCTGGCCGAAGTCGTCGTCGCCCGCCATACCGACGAACTTCACACGAGTTCCCAACCGGGCCGCTACAACCGCGCAATTGGCCGCCGAACCGCCGGGCAGGATGGCGAGGTCGTGGACGATGGCGTCCGCTCCGGGCCGGGGGAAATCCGCTACCTGGGCGGATATTTCGGCCAGAACGTCGCCGTAGATAACCAGTGTGGGCGCGTCGCTCAAGAGGGTGCTTCAGATACCGGTGCGCCAAGCGGTTGCCGGTGGGGCAGATGGCCGTCCCTGGCCGGGATGCGGCTCATGGCATATTCGGCCAGCGCGGTGATGGTCAGGCTGGGGTTGATGCCGGGGTTGGCGGGGACAATGGAGCCGTCTACCACGTACAGCCCTGGATAGTTGAACACCTCGCAGTTCAGGTCAACCACGCCCTCGTTGGCGTCATGGCCAAAAGCGCACCCGCCCATGATGTGGGCTGTGGTGGGGATGTTGAGCAGGCTTTCGTTGAGCGCGCCCTGTGGAATGCCGTTCGTCTGCTCGGCAAAGGCGCGCGTCACCCGGTGGCCGATTTCCACTTTGGTGGGAATGGGCCGTTCGGTGTCCAGCTCGGCGACCAGGTTGCGGCGAAACCACGAGAACGGAACCCGGCCCAGCCGCAGGCGCAGCAGGTTGTCCTCGGTTTGCATCACCAGCAGGATGGTCGAACGCCGCGCCCAGGGTGCAAACAGTTTGGTGTTGAGAAAGTCGAGCGGGTGGCGGGCGATTTCCCACAAGGTCTTCAGCAGGCGGAGCGCGATGTTATTCCCTGCATCGACCAGGGGCGCGGACAGCAGGCGCATGAACGACGACCCGGCAGGATAGCGCACCGGCTCGACGTGTGTCACGTCGTCGGCGTGAAAGACGGACGTGATCGCCAACCCTGTCGAGTAGTCGACATCTTTGTCGCGGCTGGTGGCCCCCAACAGTTCCTCGCTGTTGGTGCGGACGACCTCGCCTAACCTCGACGAGATGTCTGGCAGCGAACGCGTCTCGTCGCGGCAGTGAAACAGCAGCTTCAAGGTGCCCAGCACCCCCGCCGAGATCACCACGTTTCGTGCCCGCACCCGCCGGGGAGGACGGAACAGCCAGGTTGTCGACCGGCGGTAGGTGATTTCGTAGCGCGGCCCGCCGGGCAGGGCCGCCGGTAGCGGATGGATGCCGTCCACCTGGGCTTCGGCATGCACTTCAGCGCCCCACTTCTCGGCGAAGTAGAGGTAGTTCTTGACCAGTGTGTTCTTGGCGTTGTGGCGGCAGCCGACCATGCAGGCCCCGCAGTGAATGCAGCCCGCGCGCGGCGGGCCCTCGCCGCCGAAGTAGGGGTCAGGGACCAACTCACCCTCTTCGCCGAAAAAGACGCCCACCTCGGTGGGGCGGAAGGTGCCCTCTCGCCCTAAGTCCGTGGCGACGACTTTCAATGCCCCATCGGCGGGCCACAAGCGGGGGTTGGTGGTCACGCCCAGCATGCGCCGGGCGGTGTCGTAGTGCGGGCGCAGGAGGGTTTTCCAGTCGGCCAGGTGACGCCAGGCCGGGGCCTCGAACAGCGTGTCGTCCGGTTCCATCAGGACGTTGGCGTACACCAAGCTGCCCCCGCCGACCCCGCTGCCGTGCAGGATCAGCACGCCCCGCAGCAGGCTCATCTGTAAGATGCCGAAGCAGCGCAGAGCGGGCAGCCAGAGCGACCTCCAGACGTTCCAGTTGGTCCTGGCGAAATCCTGGTCACGGTACCGCTTGCCGCGCTCCAACACCAGCACGTGGTAGCCCTTCTCCGCCAGCCGCATTGCGGAGACGCTGCCGCCAAACCCCGAGCCAATGACCACGAAATCGTACGTTTCAACTTGCGAGGCGTGCTGGTGGGCCATTTTCCGCTGCAGTTCGCGCCTTGATAGAAATACGCTAATCTATGTTAACATTACACGAGATGAGCGGAGTTTCCAAGTCGAGTGATTTCAGTGTCAGTGTGTTAGTGAGGGGATTGATTTATGTGTGGACGTTTTACCCTGGCCCTTGACCGCGACGGTCTGGCGGCGGCTTATCCTGATTTTGTCGTGACCGGCGAGATTATCCCGCGCTACAACATCGCGCCGACCCAGCCCGTGCCGGTGGTGCCCAACAACGGCCAGAACCGGGTCGAGTTCTTCACCTGGGGCCTGATTCCTTCCTGGGCCAAGGACCCCAAGATCGGCAACCGCATGATTAACGCCCGCTCGGAGACGCTGCACGAGAAGCCCTCTTTCCGGGCGGCGTACAAGCGGCGGCGCTGCCTGGTTCTGACCGACGGTTTCTACGAGTGGCAGAAGGTGCCCGGCCAGAAGGCCAAAGTACCCGCCCACATCCGTATGAATTCGGACGAGCCGTTCGCCTTTGCCGGGCTGTGGGAATCGTGGCACTCGGCGGATGGCTCGCACATCCTGTCGTGCACGATCATCACCACCACGCCCAACGAACTGCTGGAGCCGATTCACAATCGCATGCCGGTCATCCTGGCGCGGGAGGATTACGACGAGTGGCTCGACCCCGAAGAGCGTGGGCCGGAGGCGTTAGGCCACCTGCTCAAGCCCTACCCGGCCTCGGAGATGCGCGCCTACCCGGTCTCGACGGCGGTCAACAACCCCAGGGTTGATGCGCCGGAACTCATCGTCCCGGCCAATTAGGCTCTGACTGTCCGCGTTTTCTAACCCTTCAACTGCTTGATTTCCTTTCCGCGTCGAGCAGGGAGCGGTGAAAGGCGGTGTCCGGGGCTTTCAGGTTGTAGTCACGGATGCGGCGGTTGAGCTTCGCCACCTGCTCTCGAAAGACGTTCGTGGCGCGCTGCCACTCGGCCTCGACGTGGGGGTCGGGCGGACGGCGCGCCAATCCGGCCCGCGCCCAGCGATGCGTGCGGGCGAGGGCATTTCTGGCGGCCTCCACGTCGGCGTCGATGTCCCGGCGCTCGCCAATCCAGGGCAGGGTGTAGTCGTTGACCCGCAGCAGGTGGTGCGCGGCCCACGTCCCCTTGTCGAAAGGGTCGTCTTCGAGGCTTAGCGGTTTGCCCTTGCCGGGTAGGTCGTCGAAGGCCCCTTCCTGCATGGCCTCCTCGATGCGGTCCTCGGCGATGCGTTTGGAGGCAGAATCCAGGTCGTCAGACATTGCGTTCCTTTCTCAGAAGCGCCCGTTCATCGAGCCAACGTAGCCGGTCAACTCGGCGTAGCCGTAGCCGGTCGCGTCCCCGGTGATGCGCACCGCGCCCTCCCAGTAGGCGATGCCCTCGGTCAGCTCCTGGTCGTCGACGAGCGGTGTCAGCGTGAGGCGCAGGGGGTCTGGGTCGCCCGCGTCGACTTCGATGTCCCAGCCCGCCGGGTAGGTCGCGCCGGTGTGGGGGCTGTTCCATTCCCCTTTGGGTTGGATGGAAAAGTCATCAGCATCCAGGCTACGCGTGCTCCCGTCCGGCAGCACCAGCGTCCCGCCGAACACCGAGTCGAGGCCGCCTTCAATCAGGCGAATCTGGCCCAGCATCAACTCGCGGTTGTCGTCCAGGTGCAGCCCGAACCAGTCCCAACCCTGCGCGTCCGCGCCCAGCGCGCTGGTGCTGAACTCGTGGTCCATCCAGGTGACGCCGCTGACCGCGTAGCGCTCGCCGCCTACCGTCACCGTGCCCTCGGTGAGCAGCCGCGAGAGCGAGTAGTAGTAGCTGGCGTTGCCCGGCTCGGCGCTTTTCTGGCTGAGGCCGTTGTCCCCTTGCAGCGCGGGGGGCTTGACCTGCTCCAACGTCAGGTCGACGGCGACTTCGTCACCTTCGGCGGTGATGGCCGTCAGCGTCGCCTCGTCGTCCCGCGCGCTGATCTCCCAGTCCTCCAGCCAGACACGGAAGGCGGGGTCAACCGTGGCCCCGGCCAGCCCGGCCCCGCCCCGGCTGAAGCGCTGGTGCTGGTAGAACTGGTCGCCGTCCACGTCCGTCACGGTGAAGTGGGCCATGTAGACCTGGTTGCTGCGCCACTCGGAGGCGTCGGCGGCGGGCGGCGTGGGGGCGATGGCCCGCCGGAAAATCGTGAACTGGTAGCCGAAGCGCCGCCCGTCCTCGGTGGCGAGGTTGCCGGTGTAGTACCACCACTCGGTCTGGTAGTCGGGGTGCGGCCCGAAATCCGCCGGGAACTGCCAGTCGTACGGCTCGACGGCCCGCGCGTAGCCGTCGATGTCCGGTTGCGGGTCGAGCAGGACGGCGTTGGCGCTGATCTCGCTGCCCCCGCCCACGTCAATCAGCGTGAAGCCGTAGACGACAATTCCAAGTACCAACACACCCAATAGAACGAACTTCCACATACCACTTAACTTATCCTCGTATTGAAAGTCATCGGTGCACCCATATTTGGCGGGAACCACATAAGTTCCTCACCTTCAGGCCACAGGTATCCTTCCCATCTCTGGTCTGGTATCCCATCCACTTCAAATTCGTCTGCTTCCAGTAACCCTCCAACGTCGTGGCCCACCAAGCCTAGCCGATACTTGACGTTGGCGTAAATGACTTCTCCTATGTCCCTCAACCACTCGTTTATCGACTCTCGCCAGTCGAGTGGCGCTCCGTCATCAATTGGATATGCACCTACAGGATATGAGTAACCTAGTGAAGCCATAGGCACACCAAAGTAGAGCAAGTCAGCGACTTCTTCATTCCCAATTACAACATTGGACCTACAAGCTGCTTGCCTTCCATTTGGAAGTGTTGCTACGCCGAGCAACTCACCCTTTTGCAAGTTGTCGGAATCAGCCGGATCAAGCCTTGGTTGCTTCCAGGGGTCGATCTTTCGTCGTTTGTAGCAACCGTCAAGGGTCGGGTGACTCCATAGCGTGACCAATGCCTTCTGCAAACGTGTATTGGAGTGGTTTGCAAACTCGATGGAAAGTTCGAAGTCAGCTCCGTGCCATGCAGATGAGGCGAAAATGCCCTTACCCTTTCCTTTCCCCATCGGACCCTCCTGGAGACTACTCACTCCGCAACGCCTGGGCCATCACCAGCCGCCCCAGCCGCCAGGCCGGATACAACCCCGCCGCCAGCGAGGCGACCAGCGCCACCGCGAACGCCCCGGCGAAATCGCCCGGCGCGGCGGTCAACTGCATCGTCCAGCCGAACGAGCGCACGTTAATCACGAAAATCAGCACCATCGCCAACACCATGCCCAGCGGCACCGACAGCAAGCCCGCCGTGGTGCCCATCAGCCCGGTCTGCACCAGCGTGAAGCCCCACAACTGGCGCGGCGTCATCCCATTGGCGCGCATCACGCCGACCTCGCGGCTGTGCTCCAGTTGCAGGGCCATCAGCGCGCTCAGGATGCCGATGAAGGCCACCAGCGTCGCCAGCCCTTGCAGCGCCACGGTGATCGAAAAGGCCCGGTCAAACACCTCCAGTGCGTTCTCTCGCAGCGCCCGGAAGCCGCGCACCTCCAGGTCGCGCCCGACCAGCGTTTCTGTTCGCAACGTATCGATCACCGCGTCGAGGTCCGCGCCCGGCTCGACGTACAGCGCCAGCGAGGAGATGAACGAGTCGTCGTAGTAGTCGCGGTACACGTCGTCGGCCATCAACACGCGGCCCTGGTCGGTGGTGTAGTCGTAGTATACCCCGGCGACGGTGAAGGTCTGCGGCCCCTGGTCCGTCAGCAGCGTGAGGGTGTTGTTCGCCTGCGTGATGCCCCGCCGGAAGGCGAACGATTCCGTCACCAGCACGTCGCCGCCGCGCAGCGCGGCCCGGTAGTCCCCGCCCGGTGCATCGTTCCAGACGAAGCGCCGCTCGAAGGCGATGTCGTCGCTGGTGACCGCCAGGTTGACCGGCGGCAGGTCCGGGTAGTCGGGCGCGCTGACTTTGACGGTGCGGACGGTCTCGGCGCTGTCGACGCCTTCCACGGCCAGCAGCGTCTCCACGATGGCGGGGTCCAGGTCCGCCGAGACGCTGGTCGCGGTGATGGACGGCGGCGAGATGTAGATGTCAGCGCCCAGGGTGGTGTCCAGCCAGTCGGTCACGGTGTTGCGGAAGCTGCCAATCATCACGCTCACGCCGACGATAACACTCACGGACAGGGTGAGCGCCGCCACCGCCACCGAGGTGCGGCTCAACGAGCGGGTGATCGCGCGCGGGGCCATACGCCCCACCACGCCGAACAGGCGATCTGTGAGCGGCATGACCGCCCGCATGAAGCCGATCATCACCAGCGGTGTAAGCATCGCCAGCCCGTTGAGGATGGCAAACAGCGCGGCGAAGCTAATCACGATGCTGCGCGTGGGCAGTTGCAGCATGAGCACCCCGGCGACGTTGAGCAGCACCGCGCCCGCCGTGGCGTAGGGCACGATCTGGAACGCCTTGTGCTCGATTTCTGAGCGGCGCAGCGTCCCGGCGGGAGGGGTGCGGGTGGCCTCGAACGAGGGGGGTATCGCCGCGAACACGCTCGCCAGCACCCCGATGGCCGCGCCTTTCAGCAGGCTGAAGGGCTGGACGGTCACGCCCTCGACGCTGACGCGGAAGTAGATGTCGGTGATGGTCTGCGTCACGAGCCGCACCGCGCCCCGCCCGAAGAGTATGCCCAGCCCCAGGCCCAACGCGGTCCCGACGAAGCCCAACAGGAACGCCTCGCTCAGGATCAGCACGAAAATCTGGTGGCGGGTGGCCCCCAGCGCGCGCATCACGCCGATCACCGGGCGGCGCTGCACCACGCTGAAGGTGACGGTGTTGTAGATGAGGAACACCCCCACGATCAGGGCCAGCATGCTGAGCGCCTGCAAGTTCAGCTCGAACGCGGCGGTGATCTGGTTGAGGGTGTCGTTCGTTTCGTCGGGTGTGGTCAGGCGCGCGCCCGGCGGCAGGATGGCCTCGATGCGTGCGGTGTCGTAGTCGGGCGGCAGTATCAGGTCGATGCGGGTGATGCGGCCCGGCGTGCCGAACAACTCCTGCGCGGTGGCGATGTCGGTCAGCATCAGGTTTTCGAGCGCCTGCTCGCTCAGGCCGTCGCTGGGTTGCAGCAGCCCCACCAGCCGCGCCTCTGCCCGCTCGGTTTTGGGCTGAAGGATGACCGTGTCTCCCGCTTCCACGCCAAAGCGCCCGGCCAGCGTCTCGCTGATGAGCACGCTGCCCGGCTCGACGATGAAGGCGGTCAGCGCGTCGAACGCGACCCGGTTTTCCTCTTCGGCGTCCGTCGTGGTCAGGTAGCTGCGGAAGGGCGCTTCGGCGAAGGGATCCACGCCCAGCACGCGGATCGGTTGCTCGCCCAGGGTGACCGCCTGCACGTAGGCGTCGATGATGGGCGCGCTCGTCCGTATCCCTAAATCGACGCGCACCTGGCGGTACAGCTCGGAAGGCAGGCCGCTTGGCCCGCCGACGATCTGGTGGGTGGCCCGCCCGGCGATGCTCTCCGTGCTCAGGTTGAAGGCGCGGCTGGCCGAGCCGTTCGCCAGGTCAATCGCCACGCTTACGGCGACGCCGAGCGCCACGCCGAGCACGAACAGCACGCTCTGGAACAGGCGGCGGCTGACGTAACGCCGGGTCAGTCTGGCTATGATGGGGTCCACGCGTCAGCTTTCCCGGCCCTGCTGTGCAATGGCTTCACCAATCCCCTCAAGATGCAACGCGCCGCCATGGACGCGACACACCCGGTCCGCCAGCGGCACGATGGCCGGGTTATGGGTTGCCATGACCAGCGTCTTGCCCACGTCGCGCGTCAATTCCAGCAGCAGCGCCAGTACGTTCTCGCCCGTTTTGCCGTCCAGGTTGCCCGTCGGCTCGTCGGCCAGCACCAGCAGCGGCTCTCCCACCAGCGCCCGCGCGATGGCGATACGCTGCTGCTCGCCGCCGCTCAGTTTGTCTGGATAATCGTCGGCCCGGTCCGCCAGCCCCACGCGCTCTAGCAGGACACGGCCCCGGCTCTCGGCGTCACGGCGGCTCGCCCCGCCCAACTCCAGGGGCAGGGTGATGTTCTCCAGCGCGGTCAGCGTGGGAATCAGGTTGAAAAACTGGAACACGATCCCGATGTGATCGCGCCGGAAGAGTGTCTGCTCGACCTCGCCCAGCGCGGTGATGTCGGTCCCGCCGATCACCACCTGCCCGCCGTCGGGCTTGTCGACCCCGCTCATCAGGTTCAGCAGGGTGCTCTTGCCGCTCCCGCTCACGCCCAGCAGGGCGAAAAACTCGCCCGCCTGGATGTCCACGTCCACCCCATCCAAGACCCTGCGCCTGCCCTCGCCGTAGGTCTTGGTGAGGTTTCGTATCTGCACGATGTTTCCGTTAGAATCGCCGTCGCCTGTCATTGCACTCCCAGGTCGTAAATACGACGCTTGAACTCCATAATATACTATGTGAAGAATAGCACATATAGCCGCCCTCATCCAGCACTCAGGTGCTTCCGGGCCTCGATTCGCTTGCCAGCCCCGCCCAAGGTGGTATCCTGTCTGGCGGGAGCATGAATCGTCGATCCTCTCCCCTTTGACATCCACCGTTGGAGAGCTGTCCACATGACCCTGCTTCAAAACATCACCGTCCCCAACCTGTCCGGCGAGCGCTTCCGCGTCCGCTACCACCTCACGGGTACTGAAGATGAGGCCCGCGCCAACGCCGAGCACCTCCGCAACGAGCAGACCGTCGAGTTTCCGGCCAACCTCCTGCCCAAGGGCGACCTCAGCGAGCGAATCGCCGGTCAGGTTGAGGGTTTTAGTCCCGTCGCGGGCGGGGTGTTCGCCGTGACGATCAGCTACGCCGTCGAGACGGTCGGGGCCGAACTCACCCAGTTGATGAACGTGGTCTTGAGCAACGGCAGCTTCATGTCCGGCGTTCGCGTCGAGCGCCTGGATTTGCCGGATAGCCTGCTGTCGGTTTTCAGGGGGCCGCGCTTCGGGATTGAGGGCCTGCGCGAGCTTCTGGGGGTGCCTGACCGTCAACTGCTGTGCACGCCCATCAAGCCGATGGGCCTCTCCCCAGAGCAGTTAGCCGACATGACCTACCGGCTGGCGCTGGGCGGGATGGACCTCATCAAGGACGACCACGGCATCACCAACCTGCCGTTTTGCCCCTTTGAGGAGCGCGTGCAGCGCTGCGTCGAGGCGGTTGCCAGGGCCAACCGGGAGACGGGGTTGCAGTGCCTTTATGCGGCCAACGTCACCGCACCCGCGCACCTCGTGCTGGCGCGTGCCTTGTTTGCCAAAAACGCCGGGGCGGGCGCGCTGCTGATTTGTCCGGCCACCACCGGTTTCGACGCCGCCCGGCAGCTGGCCGACGACGACCGGCTGAACCTGCCCATCATCGGCCACCCAGCCGGGGGCGGCAATTTTGTGTCAGGCAGCGAGGCCCGCTATTCGCATTACGCGTTTTTCGGCCAGTTGCACCGCCTGGCTGGGGCCGACGCGGTGATCTACATGAACTACGGGGGGCGTTTCCCGATCAGCGAGCAGGATGGCCTGGATGCCAAGGGGGGCTGCCGGGACCCGATGGGGCACCTCAAGCCGATCTTCCCGGCTCCCGGCGGCGGCATGACCCTGAAAAGCATCCCGGAACTGCGCGAGGTTTATGGCAGCGAGGCCGTCTTCGTCGTCGGCGGCGGCTTGCACCAGCACGGCCCCGACCTCACCGCGAACGTCCGGGAGTTTCTCAAGCTCATGGGGTAGCGACCCGGTCACGGACAAGACAGCGTTAGCCTCCAGGGGACACCAGCATGGTTCAGACGCACCGCACTCGATTTCTAGCGATTGCCGCAATTTTGCTCGTTTTACTCATCGTCATATTCACATCTCTGCCTGTCAATGGATTGAGCCGTAATCGGCTGCTAGAAAGCCAGGGCATCCACCTCCGATCTGGAGATGTCTTAATCTACGACCATGAGAGAATATGGCTGTTAAATCCTTCGAATCCCTCACTTGAGTTGTTGTTGGACATAACGCAGGAAGGGTTATTGATAGGCGGTGACGTTCACATTTCCCCTCAGCATGACTACATTTACATGACCGCAGAGCGCCTGGATGAACATCACGACTACCTGACTGCCATACACATGGATGACTACGAACAAAAGCTCCGCCTCATTCGATACCGATTGTCAGACGGCAGTCTTGAAACCGTTGCAGACATGCCCGGACTTGCCCGCGTATCACCCCTTTCTCCAAGTGGAGAAAGAACCATCCTCTTCGTGTCGCCTTCACAATCAGATCCATCGGCAGCATATTATTGTTTACTAGAGATTGAGACTGGGGACTGCCTACCTCTTAATAGAAGTATCGATATCAATGAGCCTATATGGCTTTCAGACAATATCCTGATAAGCCCATTTATTGATTACATTGATGTTCTGTCGTTCGAGGACGGTGGTGTATCAGTGGATACTTACTTCGAGGCAAACGATCCAAGGACAGTGTATTACAACGCTGACATCGACCCTGAGGGCCACTTGATCCTGGCAGCTTATCGACGAGGTGAAGATGCTAACGAGCCTGTGCTGTTGTCTCTCGACCCGGACAACTTCGAACTATCCGAGCTACCCGTAACCCCAACGGATGACTACCACGCGGCATTTAACAGCATCTCCATATCACCAACCGGACGATACGTTGAATACCAGCGGTGGCTGCGCCTGGAAGTGCAGGACCTCGAAACGGGCGAAATCGCAACCGTGTTGGATGAGGTCTTATACTCTGCCTGGCTTCCAGATGGCGAAAAGCTCGTCGTGTACTATGACGCAGATCCACAACAATTCTACGGGTACGAAGTGGCGATACTGGACGTTGTTACTGGGCAACTTCAGACTGTCGTCAGTGATGGGGGGGGAAGCCACAGATCAGCTTTATATCATTACTGCACCATAAGACGAAGTACACTGAGCATGCTTACTTCTGGCTGCGCGCCAGTTTCTAACCCTCTCTGTGCCGCTTGTTTCATACCGCCCACAGGATACAATTGAGCCACCACAGTCAAAGGAGAAGCCACATGGCCGAAGTCATCGCGCTCCACCGCGCCGCCGAACACCACGCCCCGATGGAATCGCTGGAACAGGTGGCCGTTATCGAAGATTACGGCCTCGAAGGGGACCGGGGTGCGCGGGTGGGCCGCAAGCGCCAGGTCTTGCTCGTGCCCAACGAAGTTTTGGAAGCTCTCGATTTGCAGCCGGGCCAGGTCCGCGAAAACGTCACCACGCAGGGCGTTGACCTGATGGCGTTGGGGGTTGGCTCTCGCCTCAGGGTGGGCGAAGTCCTGCTGGAGATGGTCGAAGCCTGCGACCCCTGCAAACGCCTGGAGGAAGTCCGTCCCGGCCTGGAAGCTGCACTGGGCGGGAAGCGCGGCATGATCGCCCGCGTGTTGGAGGGCGGCCAGGTGTGCAGGGGTGCCGCCATCGAGGTGCTGGCCGGTCCCTGATGCGCGTGGATAGGCTGGATCTGGCGCTGGGTCTGGGCCTGCTGGGCGTCACAGCTCTACTGGCCCTCGCGCTGGCACCCGTCCAGCCGGATGCCGCTTTTGTAGGCTATCGCTACGCTCGCCACCTCGCTGAGGGACTGGGCTTCGTCTACAACCTCCAGTCCGGGGAGCAGGTTGCCGCCGCCCCGTTTTACGCCCTGCTGCTGGCCGATGCCTCGAAATTCATACCCGATTTACCCGCGCTGGGCGCTGCGATCAGCGCGCTTTTCGTCGGGGCGGGCGGGCTGCTGCTCTCGTGGGTGGGCCGCGACGAGCGGACCCGCGTCGAGGCGGCCTTCGCGGCGCTGGCCTACGTCACGTTTCCGCTGTGGTGGCTCGAAGCCGGGTTAGAGACGGCCCTGGCGGGTCTGCTGGCGCTGGGGGCGGTGCTCGCCCAGTCGCGTAAGTGGAATCTGGCGGCGGCCACCCTGGCCGGAATGGCGCTCCTGCTGCGCCCTGTCGCGCTCCTTCTCGGCGTGCTGCTGCTGCTCGATACCGCGCTCGACCAGCGCCGCCTGCCCTGGCGCGAACTTATCGCCCTGGCGCTGCTGGCGCTGCTGTCCGTCGTCCTGGTGGTGTGGGCGTTCGGGTGGCCCCTGCCGCCGAGGACCTTACTGGGCGGCACGCCTGCCGGGCCACCGCTGATGACCAGCGCGCCGACATCGCGCTCGCTGGCCGGGCTGGGGCGTCTGGCTGGCGGGTTGCTGGCGCAGTCACCCGTGTGGATCGGCGTCCTGCTGTTGGCGGTTCTGGGCTTCGCGCGCGTTTTGGAGCGCTGGTGGGTGGTCACGCTGCTCGTCTGGGCCGCGTTGCACGGCATCGCGCTGGACGTTCTTGGCGCGACGCCCGCGCGCGGCGATTACGCGCCGCTCGTGCCCGCGTTCGCCGCTCTGGTGGGGATGGGGGCGGCTTTCGCCTGGGAGACGCTGGCCGAACGGGTGGGCCGCCGGACGGTGCTGGGCGGCGTGACGTTGCTGCTGGTCGGGGCGGTATTGCCGTCGCTTTTAGCCATCGGGCAGGCCCCATCCCGGGATAACGTCTACCACGCGGCTCACGGCCCGGCCATGCTGCCCGACACACCGAGCGATGCCTATAAGGGAGCGGGTGAGTGGCTGGCCGACCACGCCCCGGACGGGGCGAGGATTGCCGCCGCGCACACCGGCCAACTGGGCTACTACTCTGAGCACGACGTGTTGGACACAGGCAGCTTACTCGTCGCCGGGGACGTGGGGCGCGGCGATACGTACTCGTTCCTGCCCCATCTCGCGCCCGATTACGCCGTCCTCTCGCGTACGGAACTCCAGGTGGACGGCGGCTACCGCCCGCTCGACGATCCCTGGTTTGCGGACAACTACGTCGAGGTAGAGCGCTTTGGCGATGCCGGGGCGCTCGGCGGGCCATTGGTCATCTACGAGCGACGGGCCGAGCCGACCCAACTGGACGATCTGGAGGTCCAGGCACGGTTTGCCCACGGGCTGCGGCTGGCGGTTGCAGCGACCAACCTCCAGTTGGACCCGCTGCTCCCCGACGAGCTCGCCCTGGTGCGGCTGGAATGGATTCCTGGGCGGGCGCTGCCGGAAGAGCAGTTCTTGCTGGTCCGGTTGGAGAGCGGCGAAGGCGCGAGCGCCGGGCAGACCTCCCAGCGTGCGCTGACCGGCCAGTGGACGCCCGGCAAGCGGGTGACGACTTACCATTCGTTCGAGACCGCGCGCGCCCTGGCCCCCGGCCTGTACGATCTGCAGGTTGGCGTGGGACCAGCACCGGACGACATCGAGTGGCAAACGGTGGCCCAGGCCAAAGTGCCGCTCGGCGACGAGCCGTTCGGCGGCGGCCTGACCGGTGGCGGCGGGCGCTGGCCGGGGGTGGTCGCCTTGCGCGGCTACCGGCTAAACCGGACTGAGGATGCGCTGAGTGTGGCGTTGCTGTGGGAACCGCTGGCCGACCTGGATGAGGATTATCTCGTCAGGTTGGCGCTGTACGACGACAACGGCCAGGAGGTGGCGAGCGTCGAAGGTGCGCCCCGCGAGAATACGTATCCCACCTCCATCTGGGCAGACGGCGAAAACATACCGGACGAGCACGTCATCGACCTGGAGGGCGTGCCACCGGGCCAGTACGAACTGCGCGTCAGCTTTCTGGAGCCGGATGGGAGAGCGGTTCAGACGGAGGACGGGGAGGCGACGCTGCCGATGGGTCCTTTCTTCGTGGAGTAAGGCGTTCTGAGTTATATGGAACTGGGGGTGCCTCCGGTTGGCAATTGTGGTACGTTAAGTCAATAGGGGGTAGAGATGGAACAGACGACACTTTTCTTCCGCTTCGGTGTGGCGCTGGCTATTGGTTTCCTCGTTGGCCTGGAGCGCGAATATGCGTTCCACCAACCAGACGTGGAGCAATTCGCCGGTGTGCGCACCTTTTCGCTGATGGGCTTGGTGGGGGCGCTGGCGGCGCTGGCCGCAGATCGATTGGCGTCTCCGGCGACCTTCACAGGAATCGTGCTGCTGGTCGGGGGGTTCATCGCGGTAGCATATTTCGTGGATGCGTGGCGCGGCGAAGTGGGCCTGACCACCGAGGTGGCGGCTCTGGTGGTCGTGTTGGCCGGAGCGCTGAGCTACTGGGACCAACTGGCGTTGGCTGCCGCCGTTGGCGTCGCCACGATGACCTTGCTCTCGCTCAAACTGGAGACGCAAACGCTCGTCGAGAGCATTACCCGCGAAGACATATACGCCACACTGAAGTTTGCGGTCATCACGGCGATTGTGCTGCCGGTGCTGCCCAACCAGAACTTCGGCCCGCCGCCGTTGGACGTGTTTAACCCGTACAGGGTCTGGTTGATGGTCGTGCTAATCTCTGGAATCAGCTTCTTGGGCTACGTGCTCATCAAGGTGGTGACGGCCCGGCAGGGCATCAGCCTGACCGGGTTGTTGGGCGGATTGGCGTCCAGCACGGCAGTCACGCTCAGTCTGTCGCAGCGCAGCCAGAATCAAAGCGACTTAGCCAAGCCGTTTGCACTGGCGATCACCGTGGCCTGGGCGGTGATGTTCGCCCGCGTGCTGGTCGCCGTCACCGCGTTGAACGCCAGCCTGTTCGGGCTTCTGTGGCTGCCGATGGCGGCTTCGGCGCTGGTCGGGCTGGGCTATGCAGCCTACCTCTATCTATCAGAACGCACGGATGAAGAAGGCGCAGTCGAGTTCTCCAATCCGTTTGAGTTAGGCCCCGCCGTGAAGTTTGGCCTGTTGTACGCCGTCGTGTTGATCGTCGCCAGGGCTGCGCAAGTGTATTTGGGCGATACGGGTGTCTACGTCTCCAGCCTGGTGGCGGGTACCGCCGACGCGGACGCTATCGCGCTGTCGATGGCCCAACTCAGCCTCGAGGATGGGGGCCTGGAGTTAGGCACCGCAGCGCGCGGTATCGTGCTGGCTTCGATGTCGAACACCGTCACCAAGGGGGGTGTGGTTCTGGCAACCGGGTCGGCGTCGCTTCGCCGGGCGCTGCTGCCGGGCCTGGTGCTGATGCCGGTGGTGGGTATCGCCGTGGCCTTCATGATGTAACGGGGGTAAGGCTAGGCAGTCAGAAGCGGGCGGCATATAATTCGCGTTGTACAGGATGGAGCCCAGATCGTGGAACCCTATGTCATCAGCTTTTTTTTCATCTTCCTTCTGATTGGGGGCTACTATTCGTTCGTCGTGCTGCCCCGCCAGCGTGCCTTCAAGAGACATTACGAGGTCGTCAGTTCAATCGAGGTCGGCCAGGAGGTCGTCACCTCCGGGGGACTCGTCGGCACCGTCAAGCGCATTGACGCCGAGTCAGGCATTGCCACGGTGGAACTGGCCCCCGGCGTGGAGGTGAGGGTGCTGGCGATGGCGATTAACCAGGAATTTGACCCGGAGGGGCTGGCCGAGAGCGCTCGACGGGCCGCCCGTTGAACGAGGATTGAGGTGGAAATTCAGGTTGCGGTTGCTAAGGTTGGCAAGTACGCCACGAGCGAAAGTGGCGATACGTTGGAGATGATTGAGCGGCCTCACGGCGGGTTGTCTTTCGTGTTGGCCGATGGGCAGCGATCTGGTCGGGCGGCCAAGTCGATCAGCAACATGGTGACGCGCAAGGCTATCGCCCTGCTGGCCGAGGGCATCCGTGACGGGGCTGCCGCCCGCGCCGCGCACGACTATCTCTACACTCACCGGCAGGGAAAGGTGTCGGCCACGCTGAATATCGCCTCGGTAGACATGCAGACCAAAACGCTGGTCCTGTCACGCAACAGCCATTGCCCCGTTATCATCCAGTATGCCAACGGGAACCAGACCGTGCTCGACGAACCAACGCAGCAGATCGGCATCTACCGCATGACCCGCCCGGAGATCACGGAGATTCCGTTACAGGTGGGTCTGGTGGTGATCGTCTTTTCGGATGGCGTGTTGAGCGCGGGACAGCGACGGCGCCAACAGATGGACATCACGCAACTGGCTTCTCTGATTGACAGTCTGTATGCAGACCACTGCAACAGCGAGCAGATGGCCTGGCCGGTTGCGGATGGGTTGTTGGCCCGCGCTCTCGAACTGGACGAGGGTCGCCCCTCCGACGACGTGTCTATCCTGGTGCTGGCCGTCAGTCCCTGTGAGCGCGACGACGTGCGCCGCCTGCAATTGCAGGTACCCATTCCACCTCTCCACCGTCCCTGAGGGAATATCATGCCTTACATGCACCCGTGTCACGGCCCCGCTCCCGAGCTTCACCGCGTTCGAAGGCGTCACCTCAAGGCGACCCTGCGCGATACGCTGGTCCTCCTACGTGAGTTTCGCGGGGCGCTGCTGATTTTCATCGCGACACTGCTGGTGGGAGGCTGGGCGTGGATGACGCTGACCAACATGGTGGAGCCGGAGCCGGTGGGCTACGTGGCCTCAATCTACACCGTCCTCAAGCTCATCTTCTTCGCCGCCGACGATGCCTTTCCGGTGGAGTGGTATCGTGAAATCTTCTTCTTCGTGATGCCCATTCTGGGGCTGGCGGTCCTGGGCCGGGGGGCAGCTGATTTCGCCGTCTTACTTTTCAACAGACAATCGCGCCAACAACAATGGGAGGCGGCTGTGGCAACGACCTTTCGTCAGCATACAATCGTTTGTGGGTTGGGTCACGTGGGCATTCGCGTGGTGCGCGAGCTGGTAACGCTGGGCGAGGATAGCATCGTCGTCATTGAGCTTGATGGTACAGTTCCACGGATCGAAGAATGCAGGGCTCACGCCATCCCTGTCATCGAGGGGGATGCCCTCCAACCCAAGACGCTGATGGATGCCGGGGTGGATCATGCTTCGGCCTTTATCGTATGCACCAACGACGACTTGATCAATTTGCAGATCGCGATGAAGGTGCGAGACTTGAACCCAGATATACGCCTGGTGGTTCGTCTCTTCCACGACGATTTTGGCCGCCAGTTGGCCGATTACCTGGGATTTCACAGGGTCTTCTCCGCGTCGGCGCTGGCCGCGCCCGTCTTTGCCGGGGCGGCGACGGGCACGGCTGTCACCCAGACCTTCTACGTCGAGGACGAGGTGATGAACATGGGCCGCATGTGGGTGCACGCTGACACCGAGCTATGCGGCATGACGGTGGGCGACCTGGAGCGGCAGCTTGACATGTCGGTGGTGCTCCACCAAAGCGGCGCGGCGGTCGACCTGCATCCTGCGCCCGGCGTCACGTTGGAACCCGGCGACCTGATCGTGGTCTTTGGCAACCTTACCGGGTTGACTGCGTTGACCAAGCTCAATCGCCGCAAGGGGTGATGAACGCGCGACCCGTGATTGCGGTGGTCGGACCGTGCGCCTCCGGCAAATCCACGCTGGTGGCCGCTCTGCGTGAGCGCGATTTCACGGCCCATCACGTGGCGCAGGAGCATTCCTACGTGCCCGACATGTGGCGGCAGATGGTCCATCCTGACGTGCTGGTGTACCTGGACGTGTCCTACCGGGTCGCCCGCCGCCGCCGTCGCACGCTTCAGCAAGAGGAATGGCACGCCGTCCAGGGCCGACGCCTGAAGCACGCGCGCGCCCACTGTCACCTGTATATCGACACCGATCCCCTCAACCCCTGGCAAATCCTGGAGCGGGTGCTGTCGTTCCTCCAGGTTGAGTGGGGCATTCGTTGACAGCCCGTAACCCCCACCGTATAATCGCCTTCGCTTGAGCCGCCTCTGGCCGGTTATCTGCGGTTCCCCCGGCAACGACAAACAGGTCCTAAGAGGAGAGTGCGTTGCAACTTTTTCCGATTGTCTGGTTGGCGCTGACCTTCATCGCCGCTATGGTGCTGCTCGCCTTTCAAGTGGAGCGCAACGTCAGTTGGTTGGTCATCATCGTTCTGCTGACCGCGATGGCTGGCTACATCAGCCACCCCTCCAACCCCAGCATTCAATACGACATCAACGGCGACGGTCAATACGAGATAGACCGCACGTTTGAGGTGCGGCAGGGTCTGGATTTGCAGGGTGGCCTGCAGGTGCTGATGGAAGCCGACGTGCCGCCCGGCACGCCGGTGACTGACGCCGATATGGAGTCGGTCCGCATCAACGTCGAGCGCCGCATCGACAGCCTGGGCGTGGTCGAGCCGGTGGTACAACGTCAGGGCGAGCGCCGCATCATCGTGGAACTGCCCGGCATCGACAACCCCGATCAGGCATTGGCGCTTATCCAGGAAACCGCCTTGCTCGAATTTGTGGAGGCCGGTTTCACGCCGCTGCCCGACGGGCTGGAGATTATGACCGATTTGCGCGAGGGCGAAGAACCTGCCGCCGGGGAGGGAGAGTCGGCGCTGCCCGTTTTGCACACCGTGATGACCGGGGCCGATTTGCGCTCGGCAGAGGTGACACTCGACCCGCAAACCGGTGCCCCTATCGTCGCCTTTGAGCTGACGCGCGAGGGCTCGCAGATCTTTGGCGATTACACCTCGGACCACGTTGGCGAGTTTCTGGCGATTGTGCTGGACGGGGTGGTCATCTCCTCGCCCCAAATTGCGACAGGTATCACCGGCGGCGCCGGGATTATCACCGGCGATTTCACCTTCGAAGAGGCCAACAACCTCGTGATCCAACTGCGCGCCGGGTCGCTGGAGGTGCCGCTGCGCGTCGAATCGACCAGCAATATTGGCCCCTCGTTGGGGGCGCTGTCGGTTGAGCAGAGCATCCAGGCGGGAATCATCGGCATCAGCGTGGTGCTCTTGTTCATGCTGGTTTACTATCGCCTGCCCGGCGTGGCTGCCGACCTGGCGCTAATTATCTTCGCGCTGCTGAACTTCGCGTTGTTCAAGCTCATCCCCGTAACCCTGACCCTGCCCGCCATCACCGGCTTTCTGATCTCGGTGGGCACGGCGGTGGACGGCAACATCCTGATCTTCGAGCGCATGAAGGAGGAGTTGCGCGCCGGGAAGCCGCTGGACGTGGCCGTCCGCGCCGGGTTTGCCCGCGCCTGGACCTCGATACGCGACTCGAACCTGTCGACCATCGTCATCTGCGGTATTCTGTTCTTCTTCGGCTCGACCTTTGGGGCGGGCGCGGTGCGCGGCTTTGCCGTCACGCTGGCGATTGGATTGGTCATCAACCTGTTCACGGCGGTGACCGTGACGCGTACCTTCTTACACTTCCTGCTGCCCGCGCGCAGCGAGTGGATTGCGCAGCGGCAATGGCTACTGGGCCTTTAGGGGGAAGCGGCTAACCATGTACAACATCGTAGAGAGACGGCGGTGGTTCTTCCTGATTTCGGCACTGGTCATCATCCCCGGCATTGTGGCGATGATCTATTCTACCATCAACCTGCCCAGCCACACCCCGGTCCGCCTGAGTATCGACTTCGTGGGCGGCAGCCTGTTCGCCCTCAAGTTTGAGGAACCGGCCAGCGAGGATGCCATCCGCGACGTGCTGACCGGCTTCAATCTGGACGACCCGGTCATCCAGCAGTTGGGCGAAGCAAGCGACAATACGTGGCAGGTCCGCACCTCGTTCGTCTCGCCGGAGAAGGCCCAGGAAATCCAGCGAGCGCTGTCCGAAGAAGTCGCCCCGCTCGACCTGGGCCAGTCCAGCATCGATACGGTGGCCCCTTCCATCGGTGCCGAAGTGACCCAGGCCGCGGTGCTGGCGGTGGTCGCCGTCGGGGTCATCATCCTGGGTTTCATCTTGCTGGCCTTCCGGCAGGTGCCGAGGGCCTTTCGCTACGGCGCGTGCGCTGTGGTGGCGATGATTCACGACGTGCTGGTGACGATGGGCGTCATGTCCATCCTGGGCTTGCTGTTCGGCTGGGAGGTAGACGCGCTGTTCCTGACGGCCATGCTGACCGTCGTGGCCTTCTCGGTGCAGGACAGCATCGTCATATTCGACCGCATCCGCGAGAACCTGCCCAAGCGCCGCAGCGAGCCTTACGAGACGGTGGTCAACCGCTCGATTCTGGAGACGATTCACCGCTCGCTGGCGACGCAGCTAAACGCGGTTTTCATCATGGTGGCTATCCTGCTGTTCGGCGGGGCGACCATCAGGCAGTTCATTGCCATCCTGCTCATCGGCCTGTTGAGCGGCACCTATTCTTCGATTTTCACTGCCGTGCCGCTGCTGGTTGCCTGGGAGAAGGGGGAGCTGCCGTTCGCGAGGAGAGCGGCCTGAGATAAGCATCATCCGATGACCAAAATACGAGCGGCCACACCGTTCATACTGCTGGCAGTAAGTGTAGCGTTGAGCGTTGTGGCCGCTCGTTTACCTTGGATGACGCTGACAGGTCATGTGGAGTACGTGTACGTGTTCAGTAGCGATTTCCCTCCCCAAATGGAGACTACAACTGTCGTGGATGCTGGCTTCAATCGCTATTCGCTCGTTGATAATCAGTCTTGTGGCTTATGTTTCGACTATCTCTCACAAACGAACAAAGCATCTCACCAACGTTTGTTGCTCACAGGATGGTTGATGCTCTTGGCAAGAGTGGCAACTTGGTTGGCCCTAGGACTGGTTTACGCCAAAGCCAAGGGGTTGATGACAGGTATACGCAAAGTTGGACAAATCATTTTACTCCCTGTTATCGTGTTGGCGTGTGTCATCTCTATAATCGTGGTATTTGTGGAGTTGCGAGGTTGCCAATACAACACCGTATGCCATGTGGAAGAGTTCACGACACGCTTCGCAGGACCACTTACTTCGCTAACCAGTCTTCTTTTCGGTGCTGCTGCGCTTGCAATCGCCGTTGTAAACACCCGTGCAGTTGATGGTCCAAGCAAGGTCTGACCAAGGATCGTACCCATGCGCGCACTCGTATTTGACGACGAACTCAAGCTCGAAACGGACTACCCACAGCCGACGCCTGCCGAAAATCACGCCTTGATTCGCGTGGCCAAGGCCGGGATTTGTAACACCGACCTGGAACTGGTCAAGGGTTACATGGGTTTCAGCGGCGTCCTGGGCCACGAGTTCGCGGGCGTGGTCGAGCGCGGCCCCGGCGAATGGGTTGGAAAGCGCGTGGCGGGCGAGATCAATCTTGCCTGCCACGCCTGCGACGTGTGTCACGGGGGCGCTCCCAGCCAGTGCCCGCACCGCACCACGCTGGGCATTGACCGGCACGACGGCGCGTTTGCCGACTACCTGACGCTGCCCGTGGAAAACCTGCACGCGCTGCCCGACGCTGTCTCGGACGAGGCGGGCGCGTTCGTCGAGCCGCTGGCAGCCGCCCTGCAAGTCCTGGAGCGGCGGCCCATCCTGCCCAGCGAGTGCGCTGTGGTGATTGGCGATGGCAAGTTGGGTTTGCTGACCGCGCAGGCGGTGGCCTTGACCGGCTGCGACCTGACACTGGTGGGCCGCCACGCGGAAAAACTAGCTTTGGCCGAAAAGTGGGGGATCAAGACGGCGCGCGAGGGCGAGTTGCCCGCCTCCTGCGCCGACGTGGTGGTCGATTGCACCGGGCAGGAAGGCGGCTTCGCCAGCGCGCTGGAGTTGGTGCGCCCGCGCGGCGACATCGTGCTCAAGAGCACCTACCACGGCCTGCCCCAGGCCGACCTGACCCGTGTCGTCGTGGACGAGGTCAGCGTGATCGGCTCGCGCTGCGGGCCGTTCGCCCCGGCGATCGACCTGCTGGCGCGCGGCGCTGTCGACGTAGAGTCGTTAATCGTGGCCCGCTACCCGTTGGGCAGCGGCCTGGAAGCCATGGAGCGTGCCAGAGAAAAGGGCACGCTCAAAGTCCTGCTCGACGTTTCCAACTGAAAGTGCTCAATACACCTCTGGGTGGCGATCCTCGAACGCCGGGATGCGCTCGCGTACGTCGCTGACCATGTCCAGGTCAATCTCGGCGGTGAGCAGTACCTCTGTCTCGCCGCCCTCGACCACGACGTTGCCCCAGGGATCGATAATCGCCGAATGGCCGAAACAAGGCTCCGCCTGGCTCCCACCCACCGAGTTGCAGCCGACCATGAATAGCTGGTTTTCGATGGCCCGCGCCCGCAGCAAGGTTCGGTAGTGCGCCAGCCGGGGATGCGGCCACGCGGCGGTCAGCAGAATCACGTTTGCCCCTTCCAACGCGTAGCGCCGGAAAAGCTCTGGAAAGCGTAGATCGTAGCAGATGGACAGGCCGGTGCGGCCCCAGGGCATCTCTAACGAGAGCGGCTCGTCGCCCCGTGTCAGGTATTTGTCCTCGTCGCCGGGACTGAAGAGGTGTATCTTGCGGTAAATGCCGACCATCTCGCCCTCCGGCGAGAAAACCGCCATGCTGTTGCACGTCGTGCCTTCCCGGTCCTCCGTCAGAGAGCCGGTGACGTACAGGCCGTATTCTTTTGCCAGCGCGGCCACACGCGAAAACCATCCCTCACCCAAAGGCGCGGCCAGTTCGCTGGCCCGCTCCACCACGTAGCCGATGTCCCACAATTCCGGGAAGATGACGATGTCGGAGCCGCGCCGGGCGGCTTCCGCTGTCCATTCGCGCGTGCATTCGAAGTTGTACGCCGGGTCTGCCCCGCGTGAGTCCATCTGCCCCAGGCTAATCGTGACTCGCAAGCTGCTCCTCCTGGGTACTATGACGAGACCGCACACTACCGGCGAAAAACTTGGTGTTTGGATGCGCTCCTGGCCGTACGAGTCAAGGTCACCGTAACCCAGGTCATCTGCCAGGATGAATATGATGTTGGGTCTGCGCCTGGGTCTACTCAGGTGGTCTTCCAAAAGAGCCAGGTTCCAACACCAATCGCTCCCCCCGCCGCCGCCAGCAGGGCGCGGAGGAAGCCGCGACGTTTCAAAGCTGTGTTCTGAGAATCACCGGCCAACTGTTACCCTCACGAAATACTGGGCCGAGCACAAGTAAGACCTACCAGCACCGATGCGCTGGCGTTTTGCCGATTACCGGTCATTTCGCATCACCTGCTCTGAGGTTAGGCTCTTCGCGAGGTGTATGTACCATTCTTACTTACCTGGGCCCGGCCACGGCACCGGGTTGGTGGAAAACTCATCCGATGGGGTGCGCGCAGTTTGCATGAGGTCGGCTATTTGCGCCACTATCTCAGGATGCCTGTCGGCAATGTCTTGCGCTTCCCCACTATCCTCTCGCAGGTTGTAGAGTTCGAAGCCTTCGTCAGGTCCACGCCAGATACCCTTCCAGTCGCCCATTCTCACGGCCTGGTCAAATCTCGCCTGCCCCTCTCTAAAGTGTTCCCAGTAAAGGAAGTCATGCTCTGGCTGCTCCTCGCCAAGAAACGTTGGCAGCATCGATATGCCGTCGATATCAATGTGGGTGGGCAGTTCGGCCCCGGCCAACTCGGCGGCAGTAGGCAGAAAATCCCAGAAGGCCCACACCTGGTCGCTCACCCTCCCAGGCTCGACGATGCCTGGCCACCAGACGATCATCGGGACTCGAATTCCCCCCTCGTAATAATTGCTCTTGCGGCCGCGTAGCGGCCCGGCGCTATCGAAAAAGTGTTCCCAATGACCATCCTGTCCGTGGGGGCCGTTATCGCTTGAGAAGAAGACGATGGTGTTTTCATCAATTCCCAGTTCTTGTAAGGCCGACGCTATTCTGCCGATGTCGCTGTCCATGCGTGTAATCATGGACGCGAAGTTCCTTTCCGCTTTCGGCCAGGTCTCGTCAGAGTACGGCTGGTCATCTGGCACCCTCAGAGGTGCATGAGGAATCGTATAGGCCAGGTACAAGAAGAAAGGATTGCGCCGGTTGGCCCGGATGAAGTCCAGGGCCTCTTCGGTGAACAGATCATGGGAATAGATACCGTTTTCACCGTCCTCATTTTGGTTAATAGAAACCTTTTCCTCATTGCGCCATAGATAGGTGGGATAGTAGTTGTGGGCGTGATCCTGGCTCAGATAGCCAAACCATTCGTCAAAGCCTTGCTTATTTGGGACCCCTGTCGTTCCGGCGTCGCCCAGACCCCATTTGCCAATGCAAGCAGTAACGTAGCCGGCTTCTTTGAGTACCTCTGCCACAGTCACGTCTTCGGGGCGCAACGGGACCGTTAGATCATCCACGGTCCTGGTACGCCGGATCCGGGCATGCCCGGTATGGAGGCCCGTCATCAGGCAACAGCGTGAAGGAGCACAAATGGCGGAACCTGCATAGCAGTCCGTGAAGCGCATCCCCTGAGCCGCCATCGCGTCCAGATTGGGCGTCTGGATGCGCTCCTGGCCGTACGAGCCAAGGTCACCGTAACCCAGGTCATCCGCTAGGATGAATATGATGTTGGGTCTGCGCCTGGGTCTACCCAGGCTGTTCTTCCAGAAGAGCCAGGTTCCAACACCAATCGCGCCCCCTGCCGCCGCCAGCAGGGCGCGGAGGAAGCTGCGACGTTTCAACTGTGTATTCTGAGATCTACCAGTCAACTGTTGCCCTCACCAGAAACCGATACGATCTTGTTTGCTCTACCCGCTTAAGTTAGCCGGTCAAGCACTTCCGGGTTAACCACGTCACGCGGCTGGTCGCCACGCAGCGCGTTGAGCACCTGTTCGGCGATGAGCGTCGAAACCAGCGATTGCGCTTCGGCGGTGCTGGCGGCCAGATGCGGCGTGTGGACGACATTCGGATGTCCAATCAGCGGGCTACCTTCGGGCGGCTCCTGAGCATATACGTCCAGCGCCGCCCCGGCCAGTTTGCCCTCGTCCAGCGCGGCTACCAGCGCCGCCTCGTCCACCAGCGCGCCACGCGCCACGTTGACCAGCCGCGCCCCATCCTTCATCTTGGCAATCGCTGCACCGTTAATCATGCCTGTCGTCTCGGGCGTGACCAGCGCGTGCAGAGTCACGATGTCGGCCACGGCCAGCAGGTCGTCCAATTCCTCGACAGGCTCAAAGCCCAGTTCGCGGACGGTCTCGGCAGGTACGTAAGGATCGTAGCTGACCACTCGCATGCCAAAGGCCAGGGCACGAACACCCACTTCGCGCCCGATTCGCCCGGCACCCACCAGGCCCAACGTTTTGCCGCGCAACTCGAAGCCCTTATAACGCTTGCGCGCCCACTCTCCGGCAGCCAGTGATGCATGCCCCTGCGGCACGTGACGGGCCAGCGCCAGCATCAGGGCCAGTGCGTGCTCGGTGGTAGCGTTGGTGTTGGCCGAGGGCGCGTTCATCACGATGATGCCCCGTTCGGTAGCCGCTGCCAGGTCGATGTTATCCACGCCGACCCCGGCCCGCCCAATGATCTTGAGCGCATCGCCGCATTCGATGACCTCGCGGTCCACCTGTGTGCCGGAGCGCACGATGAGCGCGTCGGCGTCGCCTATCGTTTCCAGCAAGCTTCCCCGGTCCATTTTGCCGGGCGCGGTCAGGCGCACGTCGTCGGCGCGCAGCACGGCCAATCCTACTTCGGCCAGCGGGTCCGAAACCACGATGTGAAACATGAGCTAGCTCTCCAGGTAAGAATCAATGGCTGCGAAGAGTTGCTCCATGTCGGCGCGCGTGAGGTCGCCCATGTGGGCAACGCGCCACGTCGTGTCGCGCAGTTGCTTGCCATATCCTGCCGAGACGACCATGCCACGCTGGCGCAGGTAGGCGTTTAGCGCGCCAATGTCGAACGATGGCTCCTTCTTGAGCGCGCTCACGGTGGGCGATTCGTACCCGGCCTCCGGGAACATCCCGAAGCCACGCGATGCCGCCCACTCGCGGGTCATGGCGGCCATCTCGGCGTGGCGGGCAAAACGCGCTTCCAGCCCCTCGCCGTCCAGGATGTCGGCCAGTTGCCGCTCCAGCGCGTACATCAGCGAGATAGCGGGCGTAGCCGGCGTCTGGTCCCTGACGAGATACTTTTCCAGCGTTAGAAAGTCGAAGTAGTAGCCGCGATGGGGGATGCTCTCGGCCCGCTCCAGCGTCCGGTCGGAGACTGCTGCCACGGCGATTCCCGGTGGCAGGGCCAGCGCCTTCTGCGACGAGGTCAGGCACACGTCCAGCCCCCAGCCGTCGAAGTCGATGGGCGCGCCCATATAGGCGCTGACCGCGTCTACCAGCGCCAACGTTTCCTCGGAAGCCTCGCGCACTACCGCCGCGATGTCGGCCAGTGGGCCGAGCACGCCGGTGCTGGTCTCGTTGTAGGTGATGGTGACGGCGTCGTACTGCTTGCCCCGCAGCGCGTCGGCTACCATCTCCGGCTTGATGGCCTCTCCCCACGCCACCTCCAGCGTGTCAACTTGCTTGCCGTTAGCACGGCTGATCTCGGCCCAGCGCGTGCTGAAGGCCCCGTTGACACAGTGCAGAATGGTCCCTTCGTCGCGCACGGCGTTACGCACGGCGGCCTCCATCAGGCCGGTGCCCGACGAGGCCGACAGGTAAACGCGGCTCTCCGTCATGAAGCTGCGGCGCAGCATCGCCTGGAGCCGCGCGTACAGGTCGTAGCTTTCCTGGGTGCGGTGCCCGATCATCCAGTTGGCCTGGGCGTCGAGCACCTCTGGCCGCACCTCCACCGGCCCGGGCAGGTAGAGCCGAACGTGTTTTTCGTCCCGAATGGTCATCAGGTTATCTCTCTCCCCTTGTCAGGTATTGCCCTTCTGGCTGAGCATTTCCTTGAACATCACGATCTGCGGTATTGGCGTGGGATCCACGCCATTGCCCATCGCCACGTAGTAGCTCACGTAGTCTCCGAATTGCAGCAAATTGAGCATGCTCTCCAGACGGCTCTTGCCGCGTGCCTTCACCGAGTCTACCAGGATGCCTTGCTGCAACAACAACGTCGTCGTCGCCTCGTGACGCATCGTCACGTCCGCCGAGTCGTGTTCGGGCGCGGTGAGGTGGATGACCGCCAGTTTGGTCAGCGCTTTCTCGGGGAACATCGTGCCGACCACCGCGTTGTGGTTCAACTCCGGCAGCACCTCGAAGTGCGCCCAGTGCTTGCCGTTCTCGTTGAGCTGGGTCTTCCAGCGGCGGGCCACCGGAGCGGTCAGCCCCGCGCCATAGAAAACGGCGATACGGCCCATGAATTGCCCGGCCAATCGTTTGGCCAGATTCTTGACGACCGGATTGGCCGCTCTTAACACCTCGCGGTGACGGCGCAGCGAGGCGACCGATGCTTCGACCTCGCCTCCCTTGTCTGCAATCAGGCCGGTCTTGCACAGCGCGGCAATGGACAGTGCGAACAGCCAGCCGAGCGCGGCGCGCGGCAGCGCATCATAGTCAAAAGCCCACAAGGTCGCATTATATTGCTTTGCCAGGTCAGCCAGTTGGCCGCCCGTGGTCAGCGCCAGCAGTTGCGCCCCGCGCTGGTGGGCCAACTTGAAGGCGGAAAGCGTTTCGGCAGTATTGCCGGAATAGCTGATGGCGATCACCAGTGCGTTTTGGCCTCCGACGTAGGCGGGCAGGCTGGCGTCGCGGTTGACGATGATGGGTACGTCGCACTCCTCGGCCACCAGGGTCGCCAGCAAATCGCCACTGATAGCCGATCCCCCCATCCCACATACTACAATCCTGTCTATTTGCCCGGCGGTGGGCGGTAGGTCCAGCGTCTGGGCGTGCGCCCAGGCCGCCTCAATCTGGTCCGGTAGGGCGTCGATGTGACCCAGCATATCGTCCGGGTCAAGTTCGCGGAATCGCTCGAGGTCGTCGAGGTCCATAATTGCTCCAGTTGTCAAGGATGGTCGGCATGGATTGTAACACGGCTGAGACGGTCTAGAATGGAGGGTCAGTCCTTCAGGTCGAGTTGGTACACTTCGCGGCGGGACCAGCCCGACCATTGCGCGATGGCTCTCGCAGCGGCGCTGCGGGACATGCCAACTGCCAGGTGTTGCAGAAGGGCTTCGCGTACCTCTCCTTCGCTCCAGCGCGCTTCCTGTTCAGAAGCCGCGCCGCCAATGACCAGCGTGATCTCGCCGCGCGGCGCCTGGGCTTCGAAACGCCCGATTGCCTCGCTCAGCGTGCCGCGCCAGGTTTCTTCGTGCAGCTTGGTCATCTCACGGGCCACGCTGACCGGGCGATCACCCAGCACGTCCAACGCGTCGTGAAGGCTTTCGAGCAGGCGGTGTGGCGCTTCGAACGCTACCAGTGTGCGCTGCTGTGGGGCCATTTCGGCCAGCAATTCGCGCCGCCGCTGGGCTTTGCGTGGCAGGAAGCCGAGGTACACGAAGCTATCGCTCGGCAGGCCAGAGATCGCCAGGGCCGTCACCACCGCCGATGGCCCTGGTATCGCCACGACCGGCATGTCCTCGGCAATCACCTGGGTAATCAACTGGTAGCCTGGGTCGGAGATGGCAGGCATGCCCGCCTCTGACACTAACGCCACGTCGCCCTCACGCAGGGCATCGACGATGGCCTCGACTTTGCTGGATTCGCTGTGCTCGTGATAGCTGATTTGCCGGGTCTCTATGTCGTAATGGGCCAGCAAGCGCCCGGTGGTGCGGGTGTCTTCGGCAGCGATGAGCGATACTTCATCGAGGATGCGCACTGCCCGGAATGAAATATCTTCGAGATTGCCAATTGGAGTGGCGACCAGATAGAGCGTGCCCATGAGGGAGCCTATCGCTGTGGTTTAGAACTCGAATTCGCGGTTCTGGACGAAATTGACGAAGATGAGGTTCTCCTCGCAGGTCTCTCGCGTGCGGACGACGTAGGTATCCGACAGCGCCTGACCGGCGACGCTCCATAGCTGCACTTCAAACTCGGCTTCGATGGGGGCGGTGTTCAGCTCGATCTGGTAGCTGCCCGGCCCGTATGCCGTGGAGAACTGGGTCAGGTAGAGCGTCTCGAAGTTTTCCCCTTTGGCGACCACGGCAATGCCGTCCACCGGCTGGCCGGTCAAGTCGAAGACCTGCCCCACCAGCCCCATGAATTCGCAGCCGCCGTTTTCTTCTGAGTTCTGCGTGAATTCCGGGGTGCCGTCCTGTATGGCAAACGGAAAGAGCGCCAGCGTCGGCGTGCCGGGGAGCGCGGTAGCCACCGAGGCCGGCGTTGCTTGCGTCTCGCCCCCGGGTGGTGTCGCCTCGGTGGTTTCTTCGGGCACGGGTGTGCCGCCCGCCACAACCTCTGTCGCCGTCAGCACAGACACCGTGGGTTGCTCGACGGTAGGTTCTGTGGTTGGGGGTAGTTGCTCACCCTCCTCCGTGGGCGTGGCAGAGGGAATCACAAACAGCGTCGGCGTGGGCAGGGCAGCCTGGGGGGGGAAGGGATTGAAGGGCGCGCCGGGGTTGAGGTAGATGAGGGCGATAAACGCAACCGACAGGATGGTTAGAAGCAGGAAGAGGATGGTGACGATGTTATAGAAGGCAGTTCCCCCGGCCCTCTCTCGCTCATCTTCTAAGGTCGCCGGGGGGGCGTCGCTGCCAGAGTTGCCAAATGATTCTAAGTCGCTCAAGTACCGCGCTCCAGACTGTCTAGACGCTCTATGGCACTTCGGTAAAGTTGACGATGGCGAGGTTCTCCGAGCAATTGTCTCTGGTCGTGACGACAATGTCATCGGACAGTGGCTCGCTCAACGAGTTTTCAATGCGCACGGTGAAGGTGCGGACGACGGCTTGGGGATGGACGTTCACTTCCCAGCCTCCAGGGCCGTAGTCGTCCGCGTTGGAGCCACTGTTGACCGTCACGTCGATGCCGCTGCCGAAGACGTGCACCCTGACGCCAACCTTCCCGAAGCCGTTGCTGTCGAATACCTGGCCCGCCAGCCCGGCCCAATCGCAAAGTTGATCGGGGTTAGGCCCCGCGAAGTAGCTGGTAAAGCTGGGCGACCCAGGCTGGAGGACGTAGGGGAACGAAGACGGCGTGGACTCGAGCGTCGGGCCTGGGGTCGTCTCTGTGGTGGTCCCCGTGGGGGTGAATACCTTGGTGCTGGTAACCGTAGGGGTACTCGTCACCGTCGGCGAGGGGGAGGGGGTGATGCTTGGCCCGCTGGTGGAGGAGGGCGAGGGTGTCCAACTGGGCGGAAATGTCGGCAACGCGGGTGTTGGGGTGCTGGTAGGGATTTCGAAGGGCGTAGGAAGCTCTCCGCCGCCGTCGCCGCCGACCTCGCCCGGCGGGAATGGGTTGTAGGCCGCGTTGGGATTGAGGAAGATCAGCACCATGACAATGACCGCCAACACGGTGAAACCGAGCATGACGACGGCAATGAAGTTATAGAATATATCCCGTCCACCTGTACCTTGCATGGACCGCCTCTCTCTCGCTGTGTGCTAGGCAGGCTTACGGCGAGGACTCGACGAACCGCTCTACCTCCGCGCCCTCCCACAAGCTGAGACGCCACTCTTCCAGAGCACGCTCCCACAAATGTGGCATCAGTTCTGGTTCGATATTCCGTTCAGGATCACGCTCTAACACCTGCATGACGTGATAGCCCTGCGCACTGGCTATCACGTCACTCGTCTGACCGGGTTCCAGGGAAAAGGCGATTTCTTCGACCTCCCTAACGAGCAGCACGCCGCGCGGGAACCAATTCAAATCGCCCCCATTGTAGCGGGTTGTCGCATCGCGCGAGAAATCTGCTGCAAGTTGTGAGAAATCGCCACCATTGTTGATCTCTTGTAGTAATGACTGCGCTTGCTCTTCCGTGTCCACCAGGATGTGCCGCGCGTGGACCTGTTCGGCCACGTTGGGCACGGCTGCCAGCACAGGTCCCTTGAGCGCATTCGTCGTCAGGTCGAGCAGCACTTGCTGGCGATACTCCTCCATCGTCCACTGGTTGGCCGCCAGCCATGCCTCGAAGTCCTGTTGGCCGCCGCTGGCTTCGATGGTGGCGTTCACTTCGGCCTCTATCTGGTCCGCCGTGATGACGATGCCCTGCCTCTGAGCTTCCTGTCTGATAAGCTCGTACTCAATCAGGAGGTCCAACACTTGCGCTTCCAGCGTGCCGTCGCTGGCAGGCTCCCATCCCAGGGCAGCCGTGCCGGCCTTGTGACGCGCCAGTTCGCGCTCGTAAGCCTGGAGTGTAATCGGCTGTCCGTTGACGGTCGCCGCCAAGGGAACCCCCTCCAGATCAGCCGGTTCGCTGGGCACGAACGGCTCGGCCTCCGGCTCAGCTTCAGGGGCGCGCCCCTTGCAAGCGCTGAGTACCACCAGCATAAGGGATAGCAGACTTACCCAGGCAAATTTTCGCACGCATTGTCTCATAAGCAAAACGCCACTCTGTGATAACGGATACACATTGCGATTCTTGAGTGGTATCACGCCGGTTGGCGTGCCTAATTATGCACACATTGTCGAGCTAGAGCAAGGAGGGGAGTAGCCGTCAGGCGTCGAGTAACCGGCTGGCGGCTTCAGATTGGTGGCAACAGCCTATACGTCCCGCACCACGGCAAAGACCATCGGGCGTCGCTTCGTCTCGTTGTAGAGGAATTTGCCCAGCGCCTCCTGAACGTCACCGCTCAGTTCTTCGGCGCTCAGTCCATTGCCCCCACCAGCGACGCGCATCATGGTCTCCTGCGCGCTGGTGATCAGCCCCTCGGCGTCGCGCAGGTATATGAACCCCCGTGAGACGATCTCTGGCTCCCCGATGATCTCGTGCGTCTCCCGGTCCCGCGTGATCAGGGCCAGCACGAAGCCATCGCGGGCGAGGATTTCGCGGTCACGCATGACCACCGGGCCGATGTCGCCCACACCGGAACCGTCGACAAAGACGTAGCCGCCGGGGACGCGCTCGCCGATAGACATACCCTTTTCGTCAAATTCGATGATGGTACCGTTCTCGACGACGGCTATGTTCTCGGCGGGAATGCCAAGGTGACGGGCGAGACCGGCGTGCGCGTGCAGGTGGCGCAGTTCACCGTGAACGGGCACAAAGAACTGCGGGCGCACCAGATTGAGGAGTAGTTTCTGCTCCTCCTGGCTGGCGTGCCCCGAGACGTGAACCGCCTCGATGGGATAGTAGACCACGTTCGCACCGCGCTGGAAGAGACGGTTGATGGTACGGTGTACCATCTCTTCGTTGCCGGGGATCGGATGAGCCGACATGATAATGGTGTCGCCCGGCTCGACGGCCAATTGGCGGTGTCGTCCGGTGGAAAGGCGGCTCAATACTGCCGAGGGTTCTCCCTGCGTGCCGGTAGCCATGATGACCACCTGGTCGGGCCGCAGCTTGACCGCCTCTTCCACACTGATAATCAAGTCGGATGGCACGTCCAGGTAGCCGAGCTTGCGCGCCATCTTGACGTTCTCGGACATGCTGTACCCGGTGATGGTCATTTTGCGCCCGTAACGCTGGGCAGCGTGGGCCACTTGCTGGATGCGCGAAATGAGCGAGGCGAAGGTAGCGACGATAATCCGGCCACCAGCGGCGGCGAAGACATGATCAAAGGCCTCGTCAATTACCGTTTCGGATGGCGTCCAGCCGGGCTGGTCCGCGTTAGTGCTGTCGGAAAGCAAGGCCAACACACCCCGCCCGGAGAATTCGGCCAGCTTGGCGAAATCGGGGGGCCAGCCATCCACCGGGGTGTGGTCAAGCTTGAAGTCGCCAGTGTGAACGACCAGCCCAACCGGGGTGTCGATGCCCAGGCCAATCCCATCCGGGATGCTGTGGCAAACGTGGAACGTTTCCACCGTGAAGGGTCCCAACTTGATAACGTCGCCCGCCTCGATGATATTCAGCGAGACCTGGTCTAGCATCTTGGCCTGGCGCAGCTTGACCTCCAACAGACCGCTCGTGAGCGGGGTAGCATACACCGGTGCATTGATGCGTTCGAGTACGTGTGTGATCGCGCCGGTATGGTCCTCGTGCCCGTGTGTGATGATGATGCCACGGACGAGGTTGGCTTTTTCGAGCAAGTAGTCGAAGTCGGGGATGATATAGTCAATGCCGAGCATATCGTTTTCTGGAAACATGATGCCCGTATCGACAATGATGATATTGCGGCCATATTCGAACACCATCATGTTCTTGCCGATTTCCCCCAGGCCGCCCAGGGGAACGATTCTAAGCTTGTTTGGCAAGCTGTTCTTCTCTCCTATTGTCGCCGGTTAAACGCCCCTGAGAGGGTGCTCTAACCGACACCAAACATGCCGTGACCGGCACGTTGACGAACTTATTCACGCAAGTTATTGGCTGCGTATGACTTTGAGAGCCTGGGAGCCTATTTCGCTTTCTTCGATGAGAAAGGATACGCGCTCCCCGCGTGTGAGGGCGGGCAGGCCCTCGCCATCAATATTCGAATAGTGCACAAAAACCTCACCACGGCCCTCTACTGATATGTAGCCGTAGCCTTTGGAAAGGTCAAACGAACTGACGATGCCATGGGTTCGTTGAGTCAGGGTTGGTTTCACCATGATGCTTTCTCCGGTAGATGTTTTGATGTGACAACAAAAAACGGGAGGGGATTTGTCGTTCCACCCCTCCCGCGACCTTGTTACCCCACAAGCAGGGGAAGTTTATCACAATAGCATAGCAGCGTCAAACACATTGGCGAACAATTCGGGCTTCGGGGTAGAGACGGTGAGCAGGCAAGCAGGGGGTTTTGTATTGAAAGAAGTCCTCCGCCTCATTATACTCTTTCACGTGCTGCTAACATGAATTCATCATTCGCTATACAGCCACCGGGGGCCGTATGAGCAAACCGTTACGCCTTTTTATCGCCCTGGAACTCCCTGCGCGCGTGCTGGGAGCGTTGGAGACGCTGCAAGGCGACCTGCGCACCCAGGTGCCGGAAAGGGCGGCCCGCTGGGTGCGCCCCGCAGGCATCCATCTGACGCTCAAGTTCCTGGGCGACGTGCCTGCCGGACAGGTGGACGCTATCACGGCGGGCATCCGCGAGGCGGCGAAGCCTCACGCCCCGTTCGCATTGCAAGCCGAGGGTCTGGGCGTCTTCCCCAATCCACGCCGGGCGCGCGTGTTGTGGGTGGGCGTCGGCGGCGAGGTCGAGGCGCTGCGGGACCTGCACGCTTCTGTCGAGGGGCAGATCGTGCCGTTGGGTTACCCCGCCGAGGAGCGAGCGTTTCGCGGCCACCTGACATTGGCCCGCGTGGCCCGAAACGCCAGTCGTACCGAGCAGGAGGCGCTTGGCGAATTGGCTGCCCGATGCGACCTGGGCTTGTTGGCGTCCTGGCAAGTGGACAGCGTCAGCCTGATGCGCAGCCAGCTCAAGCCCGGCGGGGCCGTCTATACGCGGGTGGCTGAGGCCGCCTTGACCGGCCAGGAGTGAACATGGAAGAGATGCGCAGCCGCCCCATGATAGCGGTTATCGGCGGGGCCACCTGCACGGCGCAGGAGGCTGGTTGGGCCGAAGCTGCCGGTCGCGAGTTGGCGCAACGCGGCGCGCTGCTGGTTTGTGGTGGCCGGAGCGGTGTCATGGAAGCCACCTGTCGCGGCGCGAAAGCCGGTGGCGGCCTGACGATCGGCCTGCTGCCCGGTACAGACCGGGGCGCGGCCAACTCCTACGTGGACATTGCCATCCCGACAGGGCTGGGCGAGGCGCGCAACGCGGTCATCATCCGTAGCGCGCGGGCAGTCATTGCCATCGGCGGCGAGTACGGCACCCTGAGCGAAATTGCCTTCGCTCTCAAACAGGGCTTGCCGGTGGCCGGTCTTGGCACCTGGCAATTCTCGCGAGAAGATATCCCCGACGATGCCATCTTCCGCGCCTCGTCGCCAGAAGAGGCCGTAGACTGGGTGTTTGGTCGGCTACGGGAACAGACGCATGGACGACGACAAAACCACGCCCCGTCTGCTCGCTGACACCACGCTGGGGCGCCTAGCGCGCTGGCTGCGGCTGGCGGGCTACGACACTGCTTATCTGGCTGATGCAGACAGTGTGGCCGTGATGCGGCTGGCCCGTGCCGAGAAGCGGCTCATCCTGACGCGCGATGCTGAATTGGCATCACGCAAGGGGGTCAGGGCGCTGCTGATTGCCAGCAGGCACGTCGAGGAGCAACTGGCGCAGGTGCGCGATAGCGTCGGGCCGCCCCAGGGAAATCCAACGGCGCGCTGCTCGATATGCAACCGGGCACTGGTTCCGTTGAGCGCGGAGGCCGCCCGCGAGAGAGTCCCCCCATACGTGTGGCGCACCCAGGAGAGCTTCCACGCCTGCCCATCGTGCCACCGGGTTTACTGGCCCGGCACGCACTGGCAGGCCATCGAAACCGGGCTGGACGAGAATTAGACCCTCGTGCTACACTGGCTGTACGTAACATCATACAGCAATGTAAGGAGCGCCATCCCTGGAAGCTGTCGAGCTAGCGCGATTTATGGTAGACGTGATCGCGGACAAAAAAGCCGAAGATATCGTCCTACTGGATATTCGAGAGCAATCTGTCATCGCAGACTACTTCATTATTTGTAGTGGAAACAGCCAGCGACAACTCACGGCTATCATCGAGGGCCTGATGGAAGAGACGAAGACCCGGCACGAGTTGAGGCCGTGGTACGTGGAGGGGGAGGCCGACACCGGCTGGGTGCTGTTGGATTACGGCGACGTTATTGTGCACGCTTTCGAGCCGTTGGTGCGCCACCACTATGACCTGGAAGGATTGTGGCGCGAGTCGCACGTGCTCCTGAAGATGCAGTGATTCGTCATCCTCAACAATCAAGAACGGGAACTCAGACGAGTTCCCGTTCAGTCTTAAGGGTGTGCATGGCCCTACTCGAAAATCCAACGGTCCGTATCGCGCTCCCACTGGACAAGCTCATCGTCGTCGAAAAAGAGATCGATTTCAAAGGCGGCTGTGTCGGGACCGTCCGAACCGTGGATCAGGTTGCGGCCAATTTCCAGGCCAAAGTCGCCGCGAATCGTTCCAGGGGTGGCCTGGCTGGGATTGGTGACTCCCATCGTGGTACGCACAACGTCGATAGCGTCGTTGGCTTCCCAGACCATCACCACCGTCGGCGAGGACGTAATGTACTCGACCAGGCTGTCGTAAAAAGGTCGTTCCTTGTGCACACCGTAGTGGCGTGAGGCAAGCTCCTTCGAAATCTGCATGAGCTTCATGCCCACCAGACGCAGTCCGCGTCGCTCCAGGCGGCTGATGATTTCCCCCACCAGACCACGTTGCACGCCGTCCGGCTTGACGATGACCAGTGTGCGTTCCACATGACCTCCCAGGTTTGACGAGTCTTTTTGGCACAAAAAGAGCGGGCTGTGCCGGGTTCGTCAGAGAGCGCAGCCCGCTTCTAGCATCTTGCAGAAGGGGTGGCTAGATTTGATCCAGAGCGCCCCGGTAGGCGTCGAGCGCCTCTTGCACGCGGCCCTCTGCCATATACGCATCGCCCAACAAGCGGTGCACGCGCGGATCGACCGTGCCTTCGCTGCTTACAACCACCTCCGAAAGGTCCTGAATCACATTCTCAAGGCCCTCGCCTGCTGAGACCAGCTCCTGATAAGCATTGAGCGCGGCGTCCCGGTTGCTCGTCAGGTTCTCCTGCGCAAAGGCCAGGCGGGCGGCGACATCGCCCGAGACCGGTGCGGGCGGCGGTGGTGGGGCGGCTGCCGGTGTGGGCGGCGGCGGTGGAGTTACCGGTGCGGGTGGCGGCGGTGGTGGTGCCACCGGCTCAGGCGGTGGTGCAGGAGGCGGTTCAGGCGCGGCGGGCGTAGTGGCTTCGCCCAGGAAATCGGCCAGGGCCGTGTCTTCCTCCGGTTCCGCGTCCGCTCTTAGCCAATCGGGTAACTCGGTTTCAACCGCTGGGGTGGGTTCGGGTTCTGGCTCCGGTTCCCTTGCTGGTGGCGGCGCAGCGGCTTGCTCCAGGAAGTCGGCCAACGCTTCATCCTCTGCAGCTGCCTCTGGCTGCACGGCCTGGGTTAGCCAGTCCAACTCGGCGGCCTCGGCTTCAGCTTCTGCAGCGGCAGCAGGCTCGGCTACCTCCGGTTCTGCCTCTTTCTCCACCTCAGTGGGAGCCTCTGCTGACAGCCAATCTGGCAATTCGGCAGGTTCGGCGGGTTCAGCAGCAGGCACCTCTTCGGCGGCAGGGGGCGCGGGCAGAGGCGGAGGTGCGGCTTCGTCTTTCAGTTGTTCGGTGATGAGTTCGGCGGGATCAGCGCCTTGTCGAGCCGCCAAATCCTCCAACCAGGCCATCGCCTCGTCGCCGTCAAACTCGCCAGCCTCGACGAATTCAGGCTTTTCTTCCTCCACAGCGGCGACGGGTTCAGGCGTCGGCGTGGGTGCAGGCACCTCGGCAGCCGGGGCCTCTTCTTCAGGCTCCTCTGCGGCCAGCCAATCCGGCAGCTCAACGGCAGGCGTCGCCTCGGCCACAGGCTCCGCTTCTTTTTCGGGTTCTGGCACTGCTGCTGGCGGGGCGGCTTCTTCTTCCGGTTCTTCGTCCACCGTCAGCCAGTCGGGCAGTTCGTCGGCGGGTGCGGCTTCGGCCACAGGCTCCGCTTCTTTTTCGGGTTCTGGCTCTGCTGCTGGCGGGGCAGCTTCTTCTTCCGGTTCTTCGTCCACCGTCAGCCAGTCGGGCAGTTCGTCGGCGGGTGCGGCTTCGGCCACAGGCTCCGCCTCCTTTTCGGGTTCTGGCGATACAGGCGCTTCGGCCTCTGGCGCTTCTGCCGCTAACCAATCGGGCACTTCTTCTTCGGCCTCTGGCGCCGGTTCTGGCTTGGCCTCCGTCGGCTCACGCAACCAGCTGAAATCGTCGTCGGCAGCAAGTGACGGGCTAGGGGTTGCTGGCGAAGGTGTGGGTTCCGCGGCTGCCTCAGGCTCCGCCGGGGTTTCGGCGGATGCCGGAGCGACGAATTCGGCAGGGTCGGCACCCTGCTTGGCAGCCAGGCTCTCTAGCCAGGCCATGGCTTCGTCGCCGTCGAAGTCACCCTCCTTCATCCAATCTGGCTGTTCCTCTTCCGGTGTCTCTTCGTCACCGGGGGCAATCGTAGATGGTGCCACTTGCGATTCCTCCTCGGGCGTCTGCGCCTCAGCGGTCAGCCAATCGGGCAGAGCCTCTTTCGGTTCCTCGTCACCTTCGTCTGCTGTTGAACTTTCCCCAGTGGGGGTCTGTTCGGCTTGCAACCACTCAGGGAGGGCTTCGGCCTCTGGTTCTGACACCTGGGCTTCAGGAGCCTCCTCCACTACCTCGGCACTTGCCAGCCAATCCGGCACCTCCTCGGCTTCAGGTTCCGGCGGGGCCGCTTCGGCAGATGGCGCAGGAGTCTCACTCTCTTCGGCATCCAGCCAATCGGGCAGCTCTTCAGCCTCGGGGGTGGGGGTCTCTTCCTCCGGCTCTTCGTCTTCGCTCTTCCAGCCCACGTCTACACTGGTGGGGTCCCAGGCTTCGAGTTCCAGCGGTGTTTGTGGTTCGGGTATCGGTTCCGGCTCTGGCTCCGGCTCCTCCTCCGGCTCCGGTTCAGGTTCCGTTACGATGGGAGGGGCTGTCGTGGGCGTGCCGATGTTGATCTCGGAGAGCCAATCGGGCGCGTCGGGGTCCTCGATGGCCGGGGTTTTGATGGCTGCTGGCGCTGCTTGCTCGTCCGCCTCCGGCTCTGGCGTGGTCTCTGCCTCTGGTTGCTCTTCGGCAATATCCATCAGCCAATCCGGCACGGCGTCTACGTCCACGCCTACTTCCAGCAACTCTACGTCGGGCGCAAGCTCACCTGTCTTGGGAATGTCGCCCACAATGTCGGCAAGCCAGTCGGGCGCTCCTGTTGCTTCCGTTGCTTCTGCCTTCGGTTCCTCGACGGTGGTTGCCTCGGCATCGCCCGCGTCGCCAACTGTCTCCATCTTAGCCAGCCACTCCGGCTCGTCTGCTGCTTCGGGTTCACCTGCCGGGGCTGTCGGGGCCGGGGAATCCAGGAATATGTCGGTGATGCTCTTGCGTTCCAGGGATTCTGGTGGGGACCCGACGTCGTCAAAAGCCGCGCCGAGTTGGCTGACCCAATCGGGAGACTCCGCCGAAGAGGCGATGGCCGTCGAGGTCCACGCCAGTCTGGGGATGGTGATTTCGTCGCTGGTTACTTTCTTGCCATCCGAGCGAATTTCCAGAGCCAGATAGGGGTCTAGCGCTTCGACGCGCGAGAGGAAGGAGTCCGCCTCTTTGGTGTCACCTTTCCTCAGCCACAGTTCGCCCAGGATGCGGTTGCCCAGCAAACAGTGTGGCAGGTGCTTCAGCAAGCGGGCAGCGACTTCGCCAGCCTTGAGCGCATGGTCGTTGTCCCATAACAACTCGGCTAGGAGCGCCAGGAGGTCGACGCGGTCTGGCTCGATGGCGAGGGCCTGTGTCAGTTCGGCCAGAGCCTGATCGAACAGCGCGCCCTTGGCGTACAAACGGGCCAGCGCGCCACGCGTCAGTTGAATCTTGCTCGGTTCGTACCCGTCTCGCCTGCCATATAAACGCCGCAGTTCGTCCTGAATCGCATCGTTGTTTGGCGAGACCTCGAAGGCGCGCTCCATGTGCCAGATGGTCTGGTCTAGCGCGTTGCCTTCTTCGTAGATGATGCTGAGTCCAACGTGCGCGGTGAAGTCGGACGGGTCGGCGCTCAGTACGCGCAGGAAAATATCGGAGGCGTCCTGGTGCTGCCCTTCCTCAAGCAGTGCTTTGCCCAGTACCCGGTAGGTGTCCAGGTGCTTCGGGTAGCGCTCAAGGATATGACGGCAGTGTTTAATAACCTCGTCAAAGGCTTGCTGGGAAAGCAAACCCTCTAGTTGATGAACGTAGGCTCGTAGGCTGGTGGTCTCGGCCATGCCAACCTCAGTGAGCGGATGTGTTTATTAACATCAAACACAACCCCAAATTCCGTCGCGAAGTCATTATGCAATGTTTCTAAAAAAATAGCAAGGTAGGTGCGAAACACATGAAAAATCCCACAATATCCCACAAATCACACCTACCGACTGACTCCAGCGGGCCTATTCCAGACCATGCAGCTTCAATAGTTCTTTCAGCAGACCATCTATCGAAGGCTCGCGGCTGCTGGCCGGGCCAAGTGGGTCTACCACGTCGTCACGGCCCAGCAGCACGTGGAGCACGTTGAGCACGCCATGCGAGAGGGCCTCCAACTGGTAGCCACCCTCCAGCACGAACACGAGTCGCCCCGCACACAACTCATCGGCCATCCGCTTCAACTCGCGCGCCAGGTGAGCATATCCGGCCAGGTCCAGTTGCAGCAGGGCCAGCGGGTCGCTCCAGTGGGCGTCAAAACCTGCCGAGACGAGAAGGAGCTGTGGCGCGAAGCGGCGCGCCAGCGGCCACAACACGCGTTCGTAGAGCGCGCTGAATCCTTCGTTGCCTACTCCCGGGGGCAGGGGTGCGTTAAGCGTGAATCCCCGCCCGTCTCCTGTGCCCGTCTCTCCCCTGGCACCTGTACCGGGATAAAAAGGATACAGGTGGGATGAGGCGAACAGCACGCTCCCGTCGTCGTAGAAGACGTCCTGGGTGCCGTTGCCGTGGTGCACGTCGAAATCGACGATCATCACCCGCTCCAGGCCGTGTTTGTCCTGGGCGTGCCGGGCCGCGATGGCGATATTGTTGAACAGGCAAAAACCCATGCCGCGTGTGGGCGTGGCGTGATGGCCGGGTGGGCGCAGTGCGGCAAAGGCGTTATCGGCTTTGCCCTCCAACACAGTGTCCACGGCCAGCGTCGCGCCGCCTGCCGAAAGACGAGCCACTTCGTACGAGACCGGCAGCGTGTACGTGTCCGGGTCCAGGTGGCCGCCGCCCCGCTCGCAGACCTCGCGTACCACCCGCACGTAGCCCGGCTGGTGGACCAACTCCAGGGTTTCCACGCTGGCCGCTGAGGGTTCAGGCCGCAGCAAATGGTCGTCCATTTCGTGTTCGACCAACACTTGCTCAATGCGCTCCAGGCGTCCGGCGTGCTCCGGATGGCCGGGCAGGGTGTGCAGCAGGTAATCGGGATGAGTCACAAAAGCAGTGGGCATTTCCCTTGTCCTATTCGTAGGGGAGTCTGTACGCGCGCCGCACCGTGGCGCGCAGCAACGTGAACGTCACGCCGCCCCGCCAGAGAATCGCCACCAGCAGCCCGCCCAGTGCCAGCAAGCCGCCGAGCGCAATCGCATCGGAGGGTCGGTTGACGAACCATATTTCCAGCCACAACTCCACCGGTTCCTGAGAGAGCAGGTTTTCTAGCAGCATGCCGCCCCCATACAGCAGCGCCAGGTCGGTGATGGCGCGCCCGAAAAAAAGCGCCAGGCGCAACCCGGCAGCCGTGGCAATACCTTTGGCGCGGGTGCGCGTGCGGGACGAAGCATACAGGCCAACCGAGGCAAACATCGCCATCGAGAGGACTGGCCTGAAGAAAAAGTAGAGAATCCAGCCCAGAGCCGCCAGGGCCACCGCTGCAACGCTGGCCGGGTTGAAATACTCAAAAGGAATCTCGACCAGGATTCCCGACAGGCCGCCAGCCAGGCCGTCCAGGCGCAGGGCCAGATCACCTAGAACGATACCGCCCACGACGACGACCAACCGCGACGCGATGATGATCGCCATCGGATGGACCATTTGCCGCAGAACAGCGGCGTACTTCGCCAGGATGATTTCGTCGGTCGGCACAGTCGTCGCGCGCAGCAGGCCATACGTCTCCGACTCGACCTCGCTGCTGACGACCGTCGCAGCCAGCACGGTGGCGAGGAATCCATTCGTTAGGCTGACGATGAACTGCAAGGCCAGCATCGCCCACAGGGCGATCGCACCCATCGCCAGCAGTTGTTCCGCCGGGGGAGCGCGACGATCCCGGCCAAACAGGCTGAGAGCGCCGCTGATCGCCACCAGGGGGAGGAACGCCAGCGGGAGGGGCCGGATACGGAGCCGGTGCAAACCGCTGGCCCGCGCCCAACCTTCCGTTTCACGCCGGTAAACGGGGTGAGCAAGTCTGGCCCAGTGAGGGCGCAATCGCTCCAGGCGTCGAACGGAGGTCTCAAGGGCCGTGGTCATCGTCTATTCGTACGGTAGTTTGTAGGCGCGGCGTACCGTGGCGCGCACCAACACGAACGCGACGCCGCCCCGCCAAAGAATGGAAACGAACAAGCTACCCAAGGCCACCAGGCCGCCTACCGCCACCACGCTGGCGGGCCGCGCCACCAGCAACGTCTCCAGCCATGGACCCAGGTCGCTCAGACTAAGCGTGAAGCCCAGAATGACCTGGCTGCTGATCACGAGAATCTGGTCGGCGATGGCGCGCAACACCACCAGGGCCAACCGCAGCCCGGCAGAGGTGATGATACCGTTAATGCGCGTCCGCGTGATCGACGACGCGAATATTCCAACCGCCGCGTACAACGTGATCGAGAGCACCGGTTTCAAGGTGAAGAAGATCATCCAGCCCAATACGGTCAGGGCGATGGTCCAGATGCTGATAGGGCTGATGAATTCTAGTGGAATGGCGAGGAGGGTGCCCACCAGGCCGCCGTCGATGCCCTGCATGCGCATGGCGAGATCGGCCGTGACCACAGCCCCGACGACGACCACTATCCGAACCGCTACGATAACCGCCAACGGGGCAACCAGTTGGCGCAGCGTTGCCGCGTACTTCGCCAGGACAATTTCGTCGGTCGGCACAGTCGTCGCGCGCAGCAGGCCATACGTCTCCGACTCGATCTCGCTGCTGATGACCGTGGCCGTGAGGGCAGTGGCGATCAGGCCGGTGGCAAAGCTGATGAACGCCTGGCCGACCAGCAGCGATGCCAGGAAGATCAGGCTCCAGATGAGCAGTCGTTCCTGTGGCGTACTGGCAGAGTCTATCGTCGTCAGGCCGCACAGGCCGCCAAGCGCCAGAAAGATGAGGAACGCCAACGGGGCAGATCCGATGCGCAGGCGGCGCAAGCCGCGCGAGCGGGCCCAGCTTTCTATCTCGCGCTGGTAGACCGGGTGGGTGGAACGTGCCCACGGGGGACGCAGCCGTTCGAATCGCTGGGAGGATGTCGCCTGAGCCATGCGGGCATTATACTCCCAAGCAGCTTACCTTGACATGTAAAAAAACGGAGGCTCGCCGATGCTGCGCGCGAGCCTCCGTTTAAGTCAGGTGAGACGAGGGGCAATCCACAATGCGGTGGGCGGTGAGCACCTCGTCTCGGTAACAGTACGATGCGCTAGGGCAGCATGACCGCGTCGATGACGTGGATCACGCCGTTGCTGGTCTGAATGTCGGTGATGATGATCCGCGCGCCGTCGATGGTGACGCCGCTCTCGGACACCTCGATGGCTGCACGACCGCCGTTGGCCATGCGCAGCCCGCCGCGTGCGACCACGTCGGCAGCCTTCTTCTCGCCCACGTAGACGTGGTAGAGCAGGATGTTGGCCAGATCAGGGCTGGCCAGCAGTTCTTCGGCGGTGATGCCCAATGAGTTGAGCGCAGCGGCGAAGGCGGCATCGGTGGGGGCGAACACGGTGTAGGGGCCAGGGCCGGACAGCGTGTCGACCAGACCGGCCTCGCTGACCGCGGCCACCAACGTGCTGAAGCGACCATCAGAAACGGCCACGTCGACGATGGTGCCTTGCGGAGCAGCCTGAGGCTCAACCATTTCCTCGGCCTGCGGCTCGGCCTCAGCCTGTGCCGCAGCTGCAGCCTGCGCCGCAACGGCAGCCCGCAGTTCGGGCGGCAGCATGACCGCGTCGACGACGTGGATCACGCCGTTGCTGGTCTGAATGTCGGTGATGATGATCTGCGCACCGGCGATTTCGACGCCGCTCGGGGACACCTCGATGGGGGCGCGATCGCCGTTGGCCATGCGCAGCCCGCCGCGTGCGACCACGTCGGCAGCCTTCTTCTCGCCCACGTAGACGTGGTAGAGCAGGATGTCGGCCAGATCAGGGCTGGCCAGCAGCTCTTCGGCGGTCAGGCCCAGCTGGCTGAGCGCGGCGGCGAAGGCGGCATCGGTGGGGGCGAACACGGTGTAGGGGCCGGGGCCGGACAGCGTGTCGACCAGACCGGCCTCGCTGACCGCGGCCACCAACGTGCTGAAGCGGCCATCGGAAACAGCCACGTCGACGATGGTAGGCTGCGACTCGTGGGGCTCGTGCCCGGCAGCCTGGATCGCCGAAACGCTGAGGGTCAGTGCCAGGGCGACCAATACAGGAACCAGAACCAAACGTTTGTTGAACTTCATTTTTCTCTCCAAAGACACTGTTAAAGTATTGTCCAACTAATGCACAGATTATAGCCAGTATTAGTCGCCTGTCAAGGTGGGTACATGAGAGATTGATGAGAAATGCAATCCCTTATGGGGTTTCCAGTTGGAATCGAGGCGCTGCGCAGGTTTGCCGGGGACGGGGACATCCCACGGAGGTGTGCCGGGCCTGGGGAAAGGTCACCAGCGCTCGCGCCGAACCAACTCAGACAGCGCCAGCCGTTCGAAACGTCGGGATGATGTCGCCTGAGCCATGCAGGCATTGTGCTCCCAAGCAGCCCAGGAGGGCAGTCAGGTTGACCATGCACGGAATTTTGCGAGACGTGGGAGAATACGCTGACATCTGGGACAAAACAGCCCTCACGATAGTCAGCTTGCTTGACGAACGGTGCGAGGTTTATTGAGTCAGGAGCAGAATTGACAGGAAGTTACCCAGCGAATGTATCAAGACGGCCATTGTCAGGCCCCTGTAGCGGTAGATACAGCCCATCACGGCTCCCATTCCGGTGGTATACAGAACACTGTAGATAGGGGTCAGGTTGAACTCGGTGGCCATGCTGCTCAGTGTGATGTGATACAGGCCAAACAGAATTGACGACACCAGCAGTCCCCATCCCCACTGTCGTGTGAGCGCCCACACAGTTGTCATGATGCCGACGCGGAACCACAATTCCTCGAAGATACCGGCACCGATCACCATGTGAAGCAGCAGGGCATACCAGGGTATCGAGCCAAAACCGGACACGCTCTCCTCCACGGGCGGTGTTTCCCCAAAAAGGCTGCCCACCAGCCCCGCGATGCTCATAAAGAGACTTCCCACCAGGAACAGGATTACGGCGATAGAGAACGCAGCCACCAGCACATACACAATATACGGCAGGCGCCGCTGGCGAAAGACCGGAAACAGGTCGACCGGAAGGGTTCGCTCGGAGAGGATACCGGCTGTCCCCAGAACGGCGATCAAGAACAGGCTGAAATACTGCGTCCACGGAGTGTCGCTCTGGGCGGTCTGTTCTTGAGTGCCGGAGGGCAGCACAGCCGAGATACCTACACCGATCGCCACGACCAGCAAGACGGCCAGGACAGTCTTCCAGACGCGTTGCATTTCAACCGGGCGGGGTTCTTTTTCGGGGAGAGCTATCGGTGAATGAATGATCAGACCGGCGTACACAGCAGCCATGAGCAAGACCGCCAGCACCTTGCCAATGGTGAGTGTGGCATTCGTCGAAAGGGCAAACACGAAGAAGAGCAGTACGCCAAGCGCCGGAGCCAGTAGTTCAGCGCGTGACCTGAGCCACGACATTCTCGGCTGTGTCGTAACCACTCTTCGACCCTTTCGATGAGGAACCACAGTTTCCCGGTACTACGAAGACACCCGCATCGGTTGCGCCTGGAGTTAGACAGGGGCAGCCCGGACACTCCCGCTACCAGCGTTCGCGGCGAACCAACTCAGACAACGCCTTGCGCTCCTTTTCACCCGGTTCGTCGGCGGGGTAGCCCAACGGCGTGAAGACCACCGGCTCGACCTCGTCGGGTAGGCCCAGGACGTCGCGCGCCGCGTCCGGATCGAAGGCTGCAATCCAGCAGGTGCCCAGGCCCAGGCTGGTCGCCGCCAGGATCAGGTGGTCCATGACAATGGCCACGTCCACGAAGCCGTAGTTCTCGCCGTCGGAACGCTTCCAGGCCGCAGATGGCGTGGCCACTGCGCAAATGACCAACGGAGCCTGCACGAACCACTCACGGTTATAAACGCGCCGCAATGCCTGCTCGCGGCCCTGGGTCTGGATGACGATGAGTTGAAAAGGTTGCAGGTTCGCGGCTGTTGGGGCCAGCCGCGCCGCTTCGAGCACCTGTTCCAGCAGATCATCCGGCACCGGGTCGGGCTTGTAGGCCCGGACGCTGTAGCGCCGCTTGACCAATTCCAGGAATTCCATCAGTTTTGCTCCTTGCACGCGAGGGACATGCACAGCATGAACAATTCTCATTGTACAGGATAGACGTGGGGAACAAAATGCGCCGCCTCTTCACAGGGCGGCGCAGTGCGACAGGCAAAAGTGAAATATGCTTCTTACTCGTAATCCAGTGCTTCGCGCACGCTCATTCGCGAGGCACGCCGCGCGGGCAGATAGCTCGATACGCTGGCGATCAAAACCGCCAGTCCCAGCCAACCCACCATCCCGGCCACGGAGAATTCAAAGCTGAGCGGCTCGCCGCCAAAGGCGATACCCACCCCGGCGCTGAGCAGCTTGCTCAACGGCAGGCCAATCGCCGCCGCCAGCGCCCAGCTCAGGATGCCAATCGCCACTCCCTCGGACATGATGATGCGCTGGACTGTCCCGGCGGACGCGCCGATGGCTTGCATCACGCCAATCTCGCGCACGCGTTCCAGCACGTTCAGGCCCATCGTCCCGGCCAGGCTTAACCCGCCGACCAATGCCAGCAGGAAAGCCATGAACATCAGGAAGACGGTCAGGAAGTTGAAGCGCATCTCGAACGTTTCCACGAACTCGCTGCGTGTCGTCGTGGCTCCCACCAGCAGGTCTGCATCCTTATACTCGTTCTCCAGAGCTTGAGCCACCTCTGCTTCAAAATCCCGGTCGTCGTCGGCCAGACGGATGACCACCCGGTTTGCCAGGTTCGACTCGCCCACGGACCGGCTCAGGTCCTCGTAGCCAGCATAGATGAGGGGCTCGCTGTATTGCTGTGTGACCAGGCCGACGACGTCCCAGTCCTGCTCCTCGTTGTCAATCTTCAAGGCAATGGTGTCGCCAATAATAACGTCCGGTTCGTCGCGCAGAAAATCGGTGTTGACGACGATGTCGTTCCGGTCACCGGCCTGCAGCCACCGCCCTTCTACCACCACCGGTTCCAGGAATGGTGTTTCCGGGGGCACGCCGATGATCGCGTAGTCGGAACTCTCCGTGCCGCTCTCTCGCACCCGCGTCGAACCCTTCTGCAACCACCCCTCGGCTTCTACCACCCCTTCCACCGAAATGGCTTCCCGTTCCAGTCGTGAGGTCGGATACGACTCGCCCATGTCGACGCTGAGGTCGTAGCCGTAGTAGACCAGCGCTTCGTCGAAACTGAGGAAAAGCGAGCTGCGCACGCTCAATACCGCCATGAAGATCGCCCCGGCCAGTGTCAGCGTGCCCATCGTCAGAACCAGCCGCGCCTTGCGCCGGAACACGTTGCCCAGCGACAGCACCAGCGCCCCCGGTACCCCGCGCGCGGCAGCCGCTAGCCGGTTGAAGAGTGTCTGGCCGCCCGCGCCGCCCGACAGGCCATAATCGCTGATGGCCTCGCGAACGGTGATGCGCGTGCCGAAGTATATCGGGATGAGTGCGGCGATCACCGGCACGAGCAGCGCGACGACAGCCTCCAACACCAGCACCGCCCTGGGGATGCCGGTGGTCAGAATATCAAAGTTGCCCTGCGCAGCCAGGATACTGGTCAGACCCCGTGTGCCCAGCGATGCTAACGGCACCGATAGGCCCAGCGCCAGCAAACCATAGATGGCGACGGACATCAGATAGATTTCCGCGATTTGCAGCCCCCGGCCCCCAATGGCCTTCATCACGCCGATTTGCTGCGTCTGGCGGGTGATGAGCGCCGAGACCGTGTTGACCACCAGCGCCCCGCTCAGCAGCAGCGAGAGCGCCCCCACCACGCCGAGCACGACCAGGATGGCCTGGATGATGGGGGTAATGAATTGCTGGCCGGGCGTGGGGATGCGCGTGTTGAAAACCGTGTAGCCATTGCGCGCGATGACATCCTCTTTGATCTCAGTCACCACCGCGCTGATGTGCTCCTCGTCGAGTTCGTTCTCGGCTACGGTCAGGAAGAGTTGGTTGTACAGACGTGGCTCGCCCATCCCCCACAACGTCCGTGTGGTGACGTAGCCGGGAGCCACCTGCGAGTTTCCGGCGGAGGGCTGGTGCAGGTCGTGGACAAACCCGGTCATCTCCAGGTCGTACGTCTTGCCGTTGGGCATTTCGATTACCGCGATGTCGCCCAGGCCAAGTCCCAGGTCTTCCTCCCACGAGCGTTCCAGCAGCAGTTCGCCGCGCTCCGGCGGCCACGCGCCCCGCTCCGGCGTCATCCGGCTGATGGACAACTCTGAAAAGTCGTCCACCGCGATCAGGTTGAGGTTGATCTCCTCGCCCGAGCCTGTGGTCAACTTGCCGACGACGGTGCGGCGGCCCTCGGCCTCTGCCACGTCAGACCGCTGTTCGACGGCCCGCACCAGGTCGTCGTCGAACGGGTCCAGCGAGAGCGTCGCGCTGGCGGGATTGGTCGCCAGATAGGCGCTGGTGAGATCGTCGAGCAGCACGAACCACGAGTTGGCAATCGTGCCCACGGCGAACACACCTACCGCAATGGACACGACGACGAGAACGGTGCGCGCCTTGTTGCCCCACAACTCGCGCAGGATTTTCAACCACCTGACCTTGAGCATCGCAGCTATCCCCCTGTTTTCGCGACGACCTTGTTAACCGGCCTGCACCATTTGCCGGTAAGGTATCTGATTGGAAAAGGTTGACCTCTCGAAGTCCGGAATCGTGAGGGCCGGTACGGTGGCCCGGTCCCGTTGTTCATCCACGATCTTGCCGTCGGCGACGGTGAAGGACCGGTTGGCCCGCTCGGCCAGTTCGCCGTCGTGCGTCACCATCACCACGCTTTTGCCTTCGGCCACCAGTCGCTCGAAGAGGGCGAAAATCGCGTCGGCGGTTTCCGAGTCGAGATTGCCGGTTGGCTCGTCGGCTACCAGCAGCGGCGGGTCGTTCGCCAGCGCGCGGGCGATGGCGACGCGCTGTTGCTGGCCGCCCGACAGCGCGGAGGGCATTTTGTCGGCCTGATCGGCCAGACCCACCAGCCCCAGCAACTTGACGGCCCGCTCGCGGCGTTGGCGTGGCGTGTACAGCCCGGCGAACTCCATCGGCAACATGATATTCTGCGCCACGGTCAGCGTGGGCAGCAATTGGAAGAACTGGAAGATGATTCCCACCTCGCGTCCGCGCCATTTGCCAAGCTGCCATTCGTCCAGGGAGTGGACGGGCGTCCCGCGGACGTAGACCTCGCCGCTGGTGGGATGGTCAATACCGGTCATCATGTTGAGCAATGTCGATTTGCCACTGCCCGACTTGCCGATAATGGCGACGAACTCGCCGTCGTTCACCTGCAAATCCACGCCGCTCAGGGCCGTGAAAGGCCCGGCAGCCGTCTGGTATTCCTTGGTCACCTGCCGCAAGTCGACGAGCGACTCGCTGTGGCCGGAGTGATTTCTGCCCACTCTACCGTTTCCATTCTTTGCCGCTGTCCCGAACATTACCCCTCCGAATATCTGTATATTGTCTATATATTGCACAGATATTATACGGATTTCTAGCGGGTTGTCAAGTCCCAAAAAGACCCTCGACGGCAGGCGTGCGCCATCGAGGGGAAACAAATAGTTGTGTGTTCTGGAATTCGAGAAATGCCAGAAAAGGGGTGCCGCTTACGCCTGTTCGGCCATCTTTTGGCTCACGTCCCACACCTGCTGCCACAGCGTTTCGCGGTCCCATTGGAGGAACAGCAGCAGGTCGCCTATCGTGAACCGCCCGCGCATCAGCACGCCGTTCATGAAGGCGAACTTTACCTGCTCCTCCGGGATGGGCGGCGTCAGCGCGTCGAATGACATGGGCGAATCGACGGCCCGCAGGATTTCCGCCGTGCGCTCAGGCGTGCGCCACGTCTCCTCGATCTTCTCGCGGAAGGACGGCCAGTCACTCAGGACGGCCTCGAACTTGTCGCGCTGCCCGTGCCAGGCGTCGAGCTTCTTCTGGAAGATTTCCCAGACCTCCTGGCCGGTCTTACCCGATGGGTCCACCTCCGCGAACGCTTTTTCGATCCGCTCGCGCATCGTCCCGGTGGAGGGATAGCAGGCGTCGACGTTGACCTCGGCAGGCTCCAACTCGGTCAGCAGGCGGCGGTATACCTCCGCGGCCATGATCGTCGCCAGGGCCACCTGCAAGCCGTGCAGCGCCAGCGGGCGCTCCTCCAGGCCGCCTTGCAGGTCGAGAACGTGCGATATACCGTGCTCGAAGCCGGACATCGGCGTGGTGACACCCGACACCGACATGGACAGGGCGCCCAGCGACAGCAGCTTCGCCAGCACCGCCGTCCCCTCCAGGGAGCCGCTGCGAATGGCCTCCGCCTTTTCCAACAAGATGTCGTCCAGCGGCCCCATCAGCCTCTGTACAAATTCGGTGTACGTCTCGTCCATGCCCAGCCGGTTGGCCATGAACCAGTCGGGCAGGCTGATGAAGGCCGCCACCAGGTCGCCCACGCCCGCCGCCGCCATCTCCGGGGGCGCGTCGCGCAGCGTCTCCAGGTCGCAGACCAGCGCATCCGGCAGGCGCGACAGCAGCGTGCGCTTCATGCCCTTAATGGTCACCGACGCTGTGTGCGACAGGTAGGCGACCACGCTGTTGGCCGTCTGGTAGCAGACGTAGGGGACGTGATAGCCGGTCTCTTCCTCGTAGAAATGGCAGGCTTGCTTGACCGTGTCGGTGACCGCGCCGGAGCCTACCGAGACCACCGCCATGCCCTCGTGCAGGCGCTCCTTCACGGCGTCAATTTGCCGCACGTCGCAGTGGACCTGCCCGCTGGCGTCCGGCTCGAAGACCAGTTGCTCGGCACCCCAACCCGCCTCGCGCAGCACGTCCAGCACCAGCGGCTTGAGGCTGTCCTGGCCGCGCTGCATGGGCGTGGGGTCCATCGGCACCAGCACCGGTTGGGAGGGGTCGGCCCCCACGGCGGCGAGGACCTCCGGCAGTTTGAAAAGCGCCCCCGATTCGAAGAGCATGACCCGAGTGGGGATGTCGATGCCTGCGGTGGGGTAGCCCGGGATGTCTTTGATGGTCGCCCAGAAGGCGTCGCCTTGGGCGGGGTCGTAGGGAAGGGTCATGGGTGGGGTGACTCCAGTGTTGCGTGCACCCGGCGCGGAGGGTGGGTGCCGGTCGGCGATGATTCTACCAGATGGAGGGAGGGAATCCAGGGTTGTGTTTGTTACATTTCACGTAAAGATAGGGTGGTTCAAAAAGCGGCCAATTCGGGGGGGTGGCTATGAGGAATTAGGCGTAGAAAGTGGCACATTTCTGGCAGGTTTGTGGCCGGATTTGCACACGGTTTGGCCGAAAATGGGTGTCGTGTGGTTGTCAAATGACCGGGATTGGCCGGGAAAAGTGTCGCAAAATGTCGCGGGGATGGCATTTTTTGGCGGTTTTTGTCAGGGCGCGTCAAGCGTGTGACAGAAAAGTGTCGCCAGGTGTCGGATTTTGGCGGGATTTGGTTGGGCTTTCTGGCACTTCGTTTTGTGCTGAGAAATAGATGGCTCCAGATATACAAATGTCTCAGACGACATGGCCCGCTTTCGAGGACTGACCTAACACCACTCAGAATTCAGAAAGGCAGGACACAGAATACAGAGTCAGAAAGGGCGGGCGCAGCGAAACCCGTTGCTACTGGGTGTGTCGAGGGGGTCGCTCCAGCCGCGATTGGCACTGCCCAGTTTGTCTGACTCGGTGAGCCACGCGCCACCCCGCCGCACGCGCCGACTAATGCCGTCGCCAGTTGGGTATGCCTCCCGGCCATCGGCGGCCTGATAGGGATAGTCCTCGTAGATACTGCTGACCCACTCCACGACGTTGCCGCTCAGGTCGTGCGCGCCTACCCAGGATGCCCCGGCTGGCCTGCTTCCCACCGCCGCTGTCTGACTATTGGAGTTACCGGAGTATACAACGTTGTCGGCCACAAAGTCGTTTCCCCAGGGATAGACCAGCCCGTCCGGGCCGCGCGCGGCGTATTCCCACTCGGCCTCGGTGGGCAGGCGAATGCCTCGCGACTGGCAAAATGCGGCAGCGCCAAACCAGGTGACCTCGGTCGCCGGGTGGTTGGCAAAATCTTCGTCCGGTGTCCAGAATCCACCGCTCTCCCGAATATGCACCTGCGCGTCCTCCGCGTCCAGCCAGGTCGCGTTGCCTTCGGTCTGGTTGCCCATCTGATTCAAGAAGTCGGCAAACTGCGCGTTGGTCACCTCGTACCGGCCAATCCAGAACGGCTCCTCGAAGCATTGTTCGTGGACGGGCTGCGCGTCTCTTCTTCCCTCTTCGCTGCCCATCATGAAGCAGCCCGCCGGGACGAGGGCCATCTCCACGCCGCCAAACTCGCGGACGTACGGCGCAAAGGGTGCCCACTCCGCGTTGCTCTGCACAGCGGCTACGGCCACGGTCAGGGGCGAGGGCGTCGCAGTGGGCGGGCTCGTCGGCACGACAACCGGCGCTGAGGTCTGGGCGGGCGCTTCCTCCACTGCAACCTCGGCGGGTGATCGCTGCTCTGTCTTGATGCCCTTGAATATGACTGCCAGCGCCAGCACCCCCACCAGCACACCCAGCAACCCGGCCAACGCCGCCTCGCGAATGGTTATCCATTGCCCCAGGCCTTTGCGCTCCCCTGACGTCTGGCCGGGAGCGTCGCGCCGATAGCTGTTGAATTTCTTGCCCATACCCTGGACTCAACCTGCGATGGAGGGCGTGAAAGCCCCTCTGGAAGGCATTATACAATGGGTTGGCGGGGGTGTGGAAGCGGCGGGAGAGTCTAACCAAGTGGAGAGGAGGGCGCAGCGCGCTGCGCCCCTACGCCAGACCAGTTGATATCAGGCGATGTGGTACCTGCCAATGACCTTTACCGGGTTGTATTCTTCAGGTTCGCAAAGGGGAGGGGGCGAATCGAAGCCCCCCACACCCCCTATCAGAATTCAGAAAACCAGCATACAGAAAACAGAGTTAATAAGAGCGGGCGCAACGGAAGCCGTTGTAGTTGCTCGTGATGCCTGGGCTGATCCTGAAGCGGAGGGCGCCACGCAGGTCGGATGAATTGCTGCTCCACGAGCCGCCCCGCAAAGCACGCAAACTGCTGCTGTCGCTGCTGCCGTCCGCCTCTCTCCCATCATCCGAGTCATAAGGATACTGGAAGTGGTCCTGATCGTAAATGGTGCTGACCCATTCCCAGACGTTGCCGCTCAGGTCGTGCGCGCCTACCCAGGATGCCCCGGCTGGCCTGCTGCCCACCTCCGCCGTCTGGCTAGCGGAGTTAATAGCATATACGACATTGTCGGTCACGAAGTCATTCCCCCAGGGATAGGCCAGCCCGTCCGGCCCACGCGCTGCGTACTCCCATTCAGCCTCGGTGGGCAGCCGCGCCCCCCGGCTCTGGCAGTAGGCCGCTGCCTCAAACCAATCAACACAGATGCGCGGCTGGCTATCCTCCGACGACCGTTTCAGGCAGTTGTCCGAGGCAGAGCCATACTGCGTGTTGGTCACCTCGGTCACGTCTATCCAGAACGGCTCCTCAAAGCACTGTTCGTGCACGGGCTGCTCATCACTGTGCCCATCTTCGCTGCCCATCATGAAGCAGCCCGCCGGGACCAGCGCCATCTCCACGCCGTCAAACTCGCGAATGTGGGGCGCGTAGGGTGCCCACTCCGCGTTACTCTCGACACCCGCCGCGGCTACGGCTGCGACGATGGCCGGGTCTGGGGTCGGCGTCGGGGGTGGCGTATTCGTGGGTGGGGAAGTCTCCGTGGCCTGGGCCGTTGGCACGATAGTAGGCGCTTTTTCCTCTGCTGCCTCGGTTGGTGGCTCTTGCTCCGTCTCGCTGCCGCCAAACACGCCAGCCAGCGCCAGCGCGCCTGCTACCAGTACAGGCAACACTACTCCGCCGATGGCTATCCGCAGCCACCAACTCATGCCCGTGCGCTCTTTCTCGCCAGGTGGGGGCTGCTGCCAAGGTTCCGGCTTCGGCTCGGCGGGCGGTGCTTCCACCGGGGGCGCGGGCTCGTCTGCCGGTCGGCGCTGCCGTTCAGCCTCTTTACGTTGTTCTCGCCGCGTACGGCTCTCGACGCCCAGGTGGGCGCAGATTGCATCGGCGAGTTCGACAATTCCAGCGTCGTACTTGTTACTGCGAATGTCAATGTAATTCGCGCCAATAAGCTGGATGGGAATTGAGGCTTTTGCGCTGCCGCGTGCCAACACGGCGAAACCCACTACATTGTGTGTTTCGGCATATTGTAGTTCGCGCTTGACCCATTTGGACAGCCTCGCGTCGGGTGACATTAGGACGACGATGCAGCTCGCTCTCTCAATCTCTCTTTCGATGGCATCTTGCCAAGCCTGATCCGTCGTCTTGGGCAGTTCTTCATCGACAAATACACTCAGGCCCTCAGCCTGCAGGTGGGCGCGCACTTGCCGCATGATGTGTTCGTCTTTCCGGCTGTAGCTTATAAAGACGTCGGCCATGTCTGACTTTGTCGCTTCAGGAAGCCCGGTCCATCCGTATTGTTGTCTGATATGTGTCTACAGTCAAACCGATGGCGGGAAGCACTCTCTGATGCTCCCGGCTGGCACATGCCAGCCCCACCCGACGACGGGGTCGGGGACAGCTAACGAGGCGAAGCCCTCCAGCTAGCGCTGGACTGTAGCCCACGCCCCCCGTCAGAATTCAGAAAGGCAGGACACAGAATACAGAGTTAGAAAGGGCGGGCGCAGCGAAAGCCGACGTGATTGTCCGTGAGGTATGGATCGATCGGGAAGCGATTGGCCGCGCGCAAGCCGCTCTCCCCGTCGATCCACGAGCCGCCTCGCAGCACGCGATCGTTGGTGCTGTCGTGGTCAAAATCCCGGTCTCTGCCATCGTTGGTATCATGCGGGTAGTCCCTGTGGACGCTGCTCACCCACTCCCACACGTTGCCGCTCAGGTCTAACGCGCCCACCCAGGACACGCCTCTCGGTCTGCTACCTACTACTCTCGCCGTCTCGGCTCCGGACCCGCTACTGACGACGTTGTCGGCCACAAAGTCGTTTCCCCAGGGATAGACCAAACCATCAGGGCCGCGCGCAGCGTATTCCCACTCTGCCTCGGTCGGCAGCCGCGCCCCGCGTCTCTCGCAGTGGACGGCGGCGGCGACCCATTGCACGCAGATGTGCGGTTGATCCAGATCGAACGAATCGTCCAGGCAGTCTTCCGAAGCCGAGCCATACTGTTCGTTAGTCACTTCGGTCACGTCAATCCAGAAAGGCGCCCCGAAGCACTGCTCGTGGACGGGCCGCTCGTCGTCTGGACCATCCTCGCTGCCCATCATAAAGCAGCCCACCGGGACGAGGGCCATCTCCACGCCGTCAAATTCCTGCGTCACGGGCGTCCACCCATCATTGCGCTCAACACCAGTGCAGGCGATCTCTGGCAACCCGGCAGATCGGCAATCACTGCCTGCAAGAATGGGCTCAAAGGTAACCGGCGTGGGCGTGTCGGCTGGCCCTACTTCTTCCTCAGCAAGTGCAGGCTCTTCGTCAGCGGGCGCGGCTACTTCTCCTGGCTCTTCCTCAGCAGGAGCAGCTACCTCCTCAATTCCCGGCTCTGGCTCCTCTTCTGCTGCCGGGGAAGGGCCGCCACCGAGCACGCCCGTAATTGCCAGCACGCCCACCAGCCCGGCCAGGGCCGCGCCGCCAATGGCAAGCCACAAGGGGCGGACGGGCGGAGGCACAGTCTCAAGTGCCGCGCATGTCGAAGCCAGGTCCTCAGGATCGAAGTCGGGGAACTTCTCCTGGAAAAGGGCGAAGGCCTCACAACCCCGCTGGCGCGTCGCCGCTAAGCGCACCATCTCAATGATGGGAGTATATTCACGCTCGGCCTCGCGCAGGTAAGCCTGACGCTCCAGCCTGGTCTGCACCTCGGCGATGAAGTCGTCCAGGTCGACAAAGGAGCCGGGATCGTACCCGGCGTCCCTGGCCTGCATCAGCTTGAACAGCGCCTCGTCCAGGTGGCCCGCTTCGTATGCTGCCAGGGCGGCGGAGAAGGTGGCGCTGCTCTCCGACACCTCGATGACCGGGGCGTCAATTGCGGGCCGAGCAGGCGATGGCGGGCGCAGGCCCTCGCGCTCGGCGACGGTAATCCCGGCTAGCAGTCTGGCGACGGCTTCGGCGGTCAGGCCCTCGCTGAAATCGGCCACCTGGATTTCTAGCAGTTCGGGCGGGATGTCTGTGTTGGCCTGGATTCTGACCGGGATGACGAGCTTGCCCTGTTCGGCGGCGATCGCGTACTCGTTCTGGCAATACTCCGAGGCCACCGACTCCGGCGAGAGCAGGTAGATGAAACCCTCGCACCAGTCCAGCCGTTTGAGGATTTCGTTCCACCACTTCTTTCCGGCGTGGAGCCGCCTGTCGTACCAGACCTCGTGGGCGGTCTCCAACGTCCGAACGATCTGCTCGCAGAAGGGTCTGTCCACACGAGCGTAGCTGACAAATAGCCGCATTGGACCGTCCCCCTTGATCGTGATGGGCGCGAAAGAGGTGAAGCTCTTCGGCACACCCCGGCCTCAGCCTGTGATGGAGGGCGTGTAAGGCCCTCTGAGAGGCATTATACAATGGGTTGGCAGGGGTGTGGAAACGATTTGAAGCTGGGGAGTGTCTAATTTTGTGGTGGTACGGTTATTGGCGGGTTTACGTGGCCTGTGGCCCACCCCCACCCGCCCAGCTAGCGCTGGGCACCCTCCCCCTTAAAGGGGGAGGGATGGGGTTGGCGGCTGGCCTAGAGGCCGCGGGTGAAGCTTTCGAAGTCGCTGCCGCTGGGCTCCTGGAAGACGCGGAGGCCGAATTCGGGGACGACGGCGAGGAGGTGGTCGAAGATGTCGGCCTGGATGGCTTCGTACTCGGTCCAGACGGTGGTGTTGGTGAAGACGTAGATTTCTATGGGCAAGCCGGTTGGGCCAGGAGCCAACTGGCGGATCAGAAAGGTCATGCCCTGGTGGATCAGGGGATGGGTCCGCAGATAGGCGACGCAATAGGCGCGGAAGGTGCCGACGTTAGTCAGACGGCGGCCATTGACCAGCACGCTGTCGTCCACGCCCCGCGCCTCGTTCCACTCGCGGATCTCCGCCAGCTTGTCAGCAAGGTAGTCGCCAAGCAGTTCGATGCGCTGGTACTTTTCCAGCATGGCGTCGTCGACGAAGCGGATGCTGCCCAGGTCGACGTGGATGGCCCGCTTGATGCGCCGCCCGCCGCTCTGGCTCATGCCGCGCCAGTTCTTGTAGGCGACCTCCAACATCTTGTGGGTGGGCACGATGGAGATGGTCTTGTCCCAGTTCTGAATTTTGATCTGGTGTAGGGACATTTCGGTCACGTCGCCGTCGGCGTTGTAGGCCGGGACCTCCAGCCAGTCGCCTTCCCGGACCAGATCGTTGGTGGAAATCTGGAAGCTGGCGACCAGCGAGAGAATCGTGTCTCGAAAGATCAGCATGAGCACGGCGGTCACCGCGCCCAGCCCGGTCAGCAGGCCGGTGGCGGGTTGGCCGGTGACGAGCGAGATGCTGAGGATGATGCCGACAGCAAACACCAGCAGGCTGACGAGGTCGAGATAGCCCTTGATGGAGTCGCCCCGAAAACCCTCGCGGCTTTCGTAGATGTCGTTGACGGCTCTGAGCAGGGAATTGAAGGTGAGGACGGCTAACCACAGCGCGACGAAGAGCACCCCTTTCTGGATGGCCTGCTCGGCGCCTGGGACCAGATAGGCAAAGGCGTCGGCGATCAGGAGGGGCGCGACCAACGCCAGCCTGCGCACCTTGATACGGTGCAGGATGATGTCGTCGTATTGGGATTGGGTTCGCCGGGCGAAGTAGGCCAGCACGCGGACGATCAGGTGGCGCGCGACCAGATAGGTGACGACCATGAGCAGCACGACACCGCCAAGGTTAGCGAAGTTGGCCAGGGCCGGGTTGAGAGCCAGCCAGCTTTGAATCGTGTCAATCATAGGGATGACCTGCCAGATAACAGTATTTTTCGGCGCAAGAGTTGAGTTTATTCGGCCAGGTTGGGAAAACAGTCTTTGGCACCGGCATTCTAATCGGGGTCGCGCGAACAGGCAACCTGTCCCGGACACAAGTCGGCCAAAGCAGAACAGGGAGATCGTTCGACCTCCCTGTTTTGCTCGACAGTGCAGCCTGACCGGGCGCTTAGGCAAGGGCGGGGGTGCGCTGGAGGTTCGGCCCGGCCTTTTCGATCTCTGGACTCACGTCCTGGGAAAACTGTTTGAAGTTGTCGACGTAGCGGGTCGCCAGCTGGCGGTACTTGTCGTAGTATTCTTCCTCGCTCGGCCAGGATTTCGCCGGTCTGAGGACGCTGTCCTCGACGCCAGGGCAATGGGTCGGCACTTCAAAACCGAAGATGGGATCGGTGTAACACTCGACGTCCAGCAAGGCCCCGGACAGCGCCGCGCCGAGCAGCGCGCGCGTGTCGCGGATGCTGATGCGCCTGCCGACGCCGTACGGCCCGCCGACCAGCCGGTGTTGAGCAGCCAGCAGTTCACGCCGTAGCGTTCGATCTTGCGCCGCAGCAGGTCGGCGTAGGTCATGGGATGGTGCACCATGAAAGGTGCGCCAAAGCACGCGCTGAAGGTGATTTCCGGCTCGTCGCCCAGCCCGACCTCGGTGCCGCCGACCTTGGACGTGTAACCGGAGATGAAGTGATAGAGCGCCTGATCGGGCGTGAGCCGGGCGATAGGAGGCATCACGCCCTGGGCGTCGCAGGTGAGCAGGACGATGTTTTTCGGATGGCCGCCGACCTTCTCTTCCACTGCATTGTCGATGTAGTGCAATGGGTAGGAGGCACGCGTGTTTTCGGTGATCGTGGGGTCGTCCAGGTCGATGTGGCGCGTGACCGGATCGTGAACCACGTTCTCCAGAATGGTGCCAAAGCGGCGGGTGCAGGCGTGAATCTGCGGCTCGGCGGAGGGGGATAGCTGGATGACCTTGGCGTAGCAGCCGTTTTCGAAGTTGAAAATCCCGTTGTCGTTCCAGCCGTGTTGGTCGTCGCCGATCAGCCTGCGCGAGGGGTCCGCCGAGAGCGAAGTCTTGCCGGTGCCGGACAGCCCGAAGAACAGCGCCACGTCGCCGTCCGGCCCCTGGTTGGCCGAGCAGTGCATGGTCATCACGCCTTCGAGCGGCAGCAGGTAGTTCAGCACGGTGAAGATCGACTTCTTGATCTCGCCGCCGTAGGCCGTGCCGCCGATGATGCACAATCTCTGGGCGAGATGCAGCACGATGAACGTGCTGGAGCGCGTGGCGTCGATGGGCGCAAACGCTCGGAACGATGGCAGGGCCAACACGGTGAATTCGGGGACGTGCTGGCGGTACGCTTCGCGGCTCTGCGGCGGAATGAACATGTTGCGCGCGAAGAGGCTGTGCCAGGCGTACTCGGTGACGATGCGGACCGGCATGCGGTGGTCCGGGTCGGCACCCGCGTAGCAGTCCTGCACGAAAACGTCACGCCCGTGCAGAAAACCCTGCATGCGGCTGTAAATCTCGTTGAAGGTCTCCGGGCTGATGGGGCGGTTGTACTCGCCCCACCAGACGTTCTCCTCGGTAGAAGGCTCGCGGACGACGAACTTGTCCTGGGCGGCGCGCGCGGTGTGGGCACCGGAGCTAACCACGACCGCCCCGGCGTGGGTAAGCTGTCCCTCGTGCCGGAAGATGATTTCTTCGTACAGCGCCTCCGGCGGGAGATTCCAATAGACGGTGCTCAGGTTGGTGAGACCATGATTCCTCAGGGGGTAGTCGCTGGCGAGGTCACCAGCCTGATCCTGGGCAGGGGTCTTGATATTCAGCAGGTTGTTCATAACCAGTCCCTCATCAACTTGCGATCTCCGATATAGATTTCGTTGGGGGCGTCGGGGTCCAGCGCCCAGCGAATACGCTCCAGGCCCTCGGTGACATCTTTGACCGTGGTCGAGTAGCTCATCCGCAGATGACCTTCCATCCCGAAGGGCTTGCCCGGCACGGTCACGACGAGGGCCTTTTCCAGCAAGAAGTTGGCCAGTTCAACCGAGTTGCCGTTGTAGGCGCGGAAGTCGGGCAGGCAGTAGAACGTGCCGCCCGGTTTGTGGACTTTCACGCCCTCGAAGCCTTCCAGCTCTTGCATCATGACGTCGCGGTTGTTCTGGATGGTCAGGCGCAGGTTCTCGACCACGTTCTGCACGCCGGTCAGCGCGCCTTCTGCTGCTGCCTGGGAGACGACTGACGCACAAGAGGTGGTCTGGCCCTGTAAGTTCGCCATCACCTCCACCAGCTTCCGGTTGGCGACCGCCCAGCCGATACGAAAGCCGGTCATGCCGTACACCTTCGAGATGCCGTTGACGACGACGACGTGCGTGTTGTCGATATCTCTGTCGGTGAAGCGGTAGGCAGGGGGTGCCTGGAGGCCGTCGAAGACCAGCTTGTGATAGATGTCGTCCATAATCAGGAAGATGCCGTTGCGCTCGCAGAAGTCCACGATCTCAGCGATGAATTCCTCTGAATAGACGATGCCGGAGGGGTTGTTGGGGCTGTTGACGATGATGGCCTTGGTGTACGAACCGACGACCTGCTCGATATCCTCCATGCGGGGGTGGAAGGTGCCATCTTCCGGGGTGACGACCACCGGAACGCCGTAGACCATTTTGACCATCTCGGGGTAGCTGACCCAGTAGGGGGCCAGCAAGATGACTTCGTCTTGCGGGTCGATGATGGACAGCAGCACGTTGTAGAGCGACTGCTTGGCACCAGACGACACGATGACGTTTTCCGGGGCGACGAGCCTGTCGTAATTCTCCTCGGTGTAGCGGATGATGGCTTTCTTGAGCGACGGCTGCCCGTCGGTCGGACCGTATTTGACGTTGCCGTTCTTGAGCATGGCCGTCGAGTGAAGAATGGCGGTGACGGGAGCAGGGTTCTTCGGCTCGCCACCGCCCAGGTGAATGACCGGTTCCCCTTTTTGCCGTAGCATCTTTGCGGCCTCGTTCAGTTGGAGGGTTGGCGATCCCTCAATGGACTGGGCCAATTGGCTGATTCTCATCTGTCTCCTTTGTCTCCTTACCTCGGCCTGTACAATCTAGAACAGACTCCTTTGGCTCGAAACGAAACAGGCCACCCGAGGGTTGGGTGGCCTGTGCGGTGCGTTCTCGTACGCTGCGCTGGTGGGCGGTCAGCCTTTCCCAACCCCGTATACCCTGATACGGTCGTTCATCAGGGTGGTGTTCTGATTAGTATTGGTGTCGGTCAAGGCGGGTAGGAATGTCATTGTTCGAGTCGCTTCGCGCGTAAGTTAGGGAGAGTTTAGCAAAGCGTTGCCGACGTTGTCAAGCACTTGCCATTTCTTGCACAGACGTGCGCCGGGCACTTTTTCGCGCCGCCGTGCTCATCTCGTCATCAGGACGCGCCGATCGGTCGGCGAGCCGACCATTCTTTCCTATCGGGTGGAGTGGCAGTTTACCGGTGGGCTGGCATGCCTGTTGTCTGCGCCGCCGAGTAGACTTGCCTGATGGGTTCCTGCGAGAATAACTTGAGCAGATCTTCCAGAAAGGTGAAGGGGCTTATGGGCTTGGTCAGGTAGTAGTCGAAGCCCGCAGCTAGCGCGCGCTCGCGGTCGCCGTGCATGGCGTGCGCGGTAACCGCGACGACCGGGATGGCAGCGGTGCGCAGGTCTTTCTTCAGGTTATGAAGCATCTCCCAGCCGTCCATCTCTGGCATGGAGAGGTCCGTGAGAATGAAAGTGGGTTCGATCTCCCTGGCTATTCTAAGGCCCTCCGCGCCGCTGGTCGTCGTGTGGACGGTTGCGTCGTGGTGCGATAGGACGTGCGTCACAACCTCCAGGCTGTCCGGTTCGTCGTCTACGACCAAGACGCGCCAGCTTGAGATACGCTCCGTGTCTACGTGGTTTATCACAGAGACCTCCTCATTCGTCACGAACCATCATATCACGAGAGGCCGGGTTCTTTGTCTGAAGGAAGGGTGAAGAAGACGTTACAAACCCGTAACAGCGATTGGCAGCTCCCAGGGCGGCTTGGTGGGAACGAGGACACCCCAGGATGACTGCCTGGGGTGCAAAGTCAGACGACGGACTGCCATCAAATCAGGCATCAGACCAGCTCACTGAGTGCGGCGCTGACGGGCGACGACCGGCGCTAAGGGAAGATGCTCAAGGGCAGGTGGGCTGCCACGATCCAGTTGGGCGCGTCCACCACCTCGGCAATCTTCAGATCGACGGCGGTGCTGCACAGGCAGTACGCCTCGCTCTCGCTCAAGCCGCGATTGGCGACCAGCCACTCGATCATGTAGCGGACAGCGTTCTTGGTGTTTTCCATCAGGTCGGGGCCGTGTGCAGTGACAATGTGATAGCCATCGCTGTCGACCCTGGTCATCGGGCTGGGACGCTGCAGTTGCAACTCTTTGACGTTGAGGTCCTTGCGCACGTCGAACTTCATGGTAACGGTCATCGGCGATTCGATGCCGGTCCCGCAGACCTCGCCCTGGCCCTGCGCGCTGTGGCAGTCGCCGGTTGAAAACAGCGCACCCTCCACGTTGACTGGCAGCCAGAAGGTGCAGCCGACGACGAGGTCCCGCACATCCACGTTGCCGCCGTTCTGGCGCGGCGGGATGGTGTCGAGGCGGCCATCCTCTTTGGGAGCCACACCCACGCAGCCGGGGAACGGCTCGAAGGGCACGACGATGCCGTTGACGTAGTGGCACTTCTGGCCGTCGAGCTTCCAGTGGTGGATGTAGGGGTAGTCGAAGTCCTCGGCCAGCAGGCCAAAGCCCGGCAGGTGTCCGGTCCAGCCCCAGCCTTTGTGCTGCATGTCGAGGATTTCCACTTCCAGGGCGTCGCCCGGTTCGGCTCCTTTGACGAAGACCGAGCCGTTCAGGGCGTGAATCAGGCTGAAGTCAAGATTCGCCAGGTCCTCGGCGGTGGCGTCGGGCGTGAGTTGGCCCACCGGCTCGGCGCACTCGAAGACCACGGTGTCGCCGGGGTCGATGGTCAGCCGGGGTTCAACCGAGTTGTCCCAGAACGGCTGGGTGACACTGTCGTCCAGGTGATGTTCGGCCATTGGCGATGCTCCTTTCGCACGGGTGCAAGCTTGACAAAGGCTAAAGGCCAAAAATGGATTTGATGACTCGCTCGGTGGCGTTGTTTAGCTGGTAGAAGTTCAGGATAAGCCCGCCCAGCAACAGGCCAACCATGATTGCCATGAATACGTAGTCTGGACGTTGGAAAATGAGCGCGCGACGGTAGGTGCGTGCCTTGATATTGTAGTCGAAGGCGCGCGCCTGGATGGCGACGGCCACGTCCTGGGCGCGCTGGATGGTGGCAAAGAAGATGGGCAGGACCAGCGCCACGATCACTTTCAGGCGGGCGACGATGTTCTTGGGGCGGGTGTCGTAGCCGCGCGCCTGCTGGGCGTCGGTGATTTGCTGCGTTTGTTGAGTGAGCAGCCCCAGCGTGGCAAAGCCAATGCTAAGCCCCATTGCGATTTCTGGGGGGACGCCGCGCGAGCCGAGATGGTAGAGCGCGGCTCCGACGACCAGCGCGACCAGCGCCACGACGGCCTGCCGGACCGGGATGATGAAAGGTAGGTTGGCAATAGGAGTTGGCAGGGTCAAGTTGAAGCCGACGAACAACAGGATGCCCAGCAGCAGCGTTACCCCGGTGGTTATGGAGACGGAACGCTTGCCCTGCTTGGTCATGCCCAGGACCATGTCCGCCGACGGGGTGGTATAGAGCAGCAAGTGTACGGCCAGGACAATCGTAATGAAGCGGAAGAAGAGGCCGATTCCGCCCAGCACACTCTCCATCATGACCGGGCCAAAGTCGAAGAAGGGTATCAGATAGAAGAGGAAATGCCCGTCGGGGTCAGGACGGAAGATCACGTTGAACAAGCCGAACATGAGGAAGACCGGCACCACCTGACGCAGGTTCTTATTGACCACCTCTCCGCCAACGGCTGAGATGCCGATGCCACGAAGCGCGAAGAAGACGATCCCGGCCAGGATGGGGTCCTGGATGGCGAGCGCGATGAAGGTGAACGAGAAGGCCATCAGCAGCTTGGTGCGCGGATCGAGCTTGTGTAGCGTCGAGTCGCCTTTTTGATATTCGATGGTCATGAGCGGGCCCTCAGCGAGCCGTTTATCGCGTCCATCATCTGGTCAACGGTCACCACCCACGGCGGGATGCCATAGGGGGCCAGCTTCCCGGCCAATCGCGTGACTTCGGGTTGATCCAACGAATTGCCGTGCAAGAACTTGGTGTCGGAGACGATGTTGCCAAATGGCCCGTCGTACGTCACCTTGCCATTATTCATCACCACCGCACGCGGCGCGTACTCTGCGGCCACGCCAAACTTGTGCGTGATGAGTAACACCGTCTTGCCCTGCTCGTTCAGTTGCTTGATCAACTCGAAGATTTCGACCGTCATGCGGGGGTCTTGGCCGGTGGCGGGTTCGTCGACGATGAGGATTTCCGGTTGCAGAGTTAACACGGATGCCAGGGCCAGCCGTTGCGTAAGGCCCTTGCCCAGGCTGAGGACCTCGGCGTCCATGTAGTCGCCCATACCCACGAAGTCGAGCGCTTCCTGCGCAGCTTTCGCAATCTGCTCGTCCGGGTAGTTGCGCGCGCGCATGCCGAAGGCGAGCTCCTCTTTGACGTAGAAGGACACCATTTGGTGGTTGGGGTTCTGGAAGCAGAAGCCGACCTGCTGCGCCAGTTCCATGACCGGCGTCTCGGAGACCGGCTTGTCCATTACCGTGACGCTGCCCCGTTGCGGTTGGGCCAAGCCGATCAGGTGGCGCACCAGGGTGGTCTTGCCCGAACCATTTCGTCCCAGGATGGCGAGGAACTCACCACGGCGCACTGTCAGGTCGACGCCGCGGAGAGCCGGGGCGTCTTCTCCATAGGCAAACCACAGATCAGAGACCTCGATAACCGGCTCGCCGTAATCCTTGCCGCTGTGGGACAAGGGTGGCAGCGGGCCGCTGATTGGTTGGAGGTTTGTCTCGACCAGTGGCTGGATATCGTCGGCGGTCAGCGGGGTGCCACCCACTCCAAGCTGTTCGGCCATCTGTACAATGGGGGGACGAGTGAAGACACCGGGGATGTCGCCCTGGGCCAGCACGTCGTGAACGGGGCCGTCGCGCAGGATGCGCCCCTCGTTCATCACCACCACGCGCTCGACCAGCGGGAGCACCTCTTCCAGCTTGTGCTCGACGACGACCAGGGTTTTGCCCCGCTTCTTGGCAACCTCCACAATCAACGACAACACCTGCTTGGTCCCCATAGGATCCAGGTTCGAGGTAGGCTCGTCCAGGGCATAGATTTCGGGCTGCATCGAGAAGATGGCCGCGATAGCCGTCGCTTGCTGCTCACCGCCGGAAAGGTTGATCGGTTCGCGGTTTTCGTAGCCGTCCAGCCGGGCCACGCTGATCGCCTCTGCCGCACGCTGCTCGATTTCTTGGCGAGAGATACCTAGGTTCTCCGGGCCAAAGGACACCTCGTCGATGACGCTGGCCGTGACAAGTTGGCTTTCGGGGTCCTGAAAGACCAGCCCAACCGCGGAGGCCATCACGCCGATACGCATGCGGCGGATGTCGCGGTCCAATATCCGAACCTTGCCCTCCAGGCGACCATCGTGGAAGTGGGGCACCAGGCCGATCAGACAACTGATCAGCGTGGTCTTGCCGGAGCCAGATGGGCCGGTGATGAGGACGGACTCGCCAGGTTTGATTTTCAGGTTGATGTCGGCCAGAGCGGGGATGGGAGCATCTTCGTAGGTGAACGTCACGTTGCTGAAGTCGATGTCGTATTCCACCGATAGGTTGTCCTTGCTAAAAAGGAGATTACGGTGTGACCATCCACACCGTAATCTCTATTGTGTCTGAAAAGGCTGCAGATGTAAAGAACTGGTGTGGAATTCTACCAATTGGGACGGCGCAGACGGTCTGGGACGGCTGCGTGCACGATGGTGGTGATGACCATCGTCAGGACCATCTCTGGGATAACAGCTCCCCACAGGAAGACCAGCAGCCCGAAAAAGCCCCCGTATTCAGGATCGGGATAGAATACGACCAGTCCGATGGTGAATAGAGGCACCACAACCAATTCGTAGTAGATGAGGACGCCAAGGATCCACACCACCAGGCTGGGGACCTTTTGCTCCCGCATGGGCCAGACGACGAATTTGTAGAACAAGGCCATGAAGAGCGCGCCGCCGAAGTGGGCCACGATGCTGACAGGCGGTGGTGTGCCGGGTTCTAGAATACCAGCTAGAATGCCAACGATGATGGCCCCGATTGGGCCGCTGAATGCGCCACCCAGGGTGACGAAGCTTTCCCGCGGGTCGGTGACGACGTTGATGCCGGGGATGGGGAACGTGAGGCCGAGGGCCACAACCAGCAATGCGCCTGCGCCGAAGGCCGCCGCATAGCCGATGGCCCGTGCCGAGAGAAGGGGCTGTGCGCCTTCTTCTGGCAGTGATTCCTGGGGTAGTGCCATAGGGTTCTCTCCTCACTGAAGAGTATGCGCTGGTAGGCGGCCTGCGGCGTCGAGGCCATGCATCCCGCCTGATACTACCAACACTTCCGAAGTCCCCCAGTTACGCTTTCGTATCGCCTCCGTCATAGTTGGGAGGTGCAGTGTGGGCAGCGTGTGGCCTTGAGCGATATGGACATCTGGCAGTAGGGGCAGTCCTTGGTGGTGGGGTCTGGGGGCGGTTCCTCTTCTTGCAGGCGGTTGACTTGCTTGACCAGCAGGAAGACCACGAAGGCGACAATCAGGAAATTGATGACAGCGTTGATGAATACCCCGTAGTTGATCGTGGCTGCCCCGGCAGCCTGCGCGTCTGCCAGGGTGGCGTATGGCTGCCCGGACAGGTTGATGAACAGGTTGGAAAAGTCTACATTGCCCAGCACCAGGCCGATGGGCGGCATGATGACATCGTTGACGAGGGAATTGACGATGGCCCCAAAAGCCACGCCCATGATAACGCCAACCGCCAGGTCGATCACGTTGCCGCGCATAGCGAATTCTTTGAATTCATTCCACATCTTCGACACTCTCCCTTTCTCTAAAGGTTGTCGCAAAAGCAAGGATAGTATAGTCCATTATGGAGTGGGGGACAGCGCGAAGCAGTGCTTCTATGCCCTTGTACGATTGTGACCTGTTTCCTCCTGCAATTCATAACTTTCATCGGGCCTCACTTGTGATGTTTAACACTGTTGATTGGACACCGTGGCATATATGCTTACACCAGCACACACGCCATACGCTTTTACTCGTGACATACCGGGCTTCTTAGAAGGTTTGGAAGGTCCCGTTCGATATAGTGAGGAGTTTTTCTGTGACACGGACTACAGTCACCATAGATGGGAACGAAGCCGCTGCTTACGTTGCCCATAAGACCAACGAGGTTATTGCTATTTACCCCATCACGCCGTCGTCCCCGATGGGCGAATGGGCCGACCAGTGGAGTTCTGAGGGGAGGCCGAACATCTGGGGCACGGTGCCGCTGGTCGTCGAGATGCAATCCGAAGGTGGGGCCTCTGGAGCGGTTCACGGCGCGCTCCAGGCAGGCTCGCTGACGACCACTTTCACCGCCAGCCAGGGCCTGCTGTTGATGATCCCCAACATGTACAAGATCGCGGGCGAGTTGAGCAGCGCGGTCTTCCACATTGCCGCGCGCTCGGTGGCCGCCCAGGCGCTGTCGATCTTCGGCGACCACAGCGACGTAATGACCGCTCGCGGCACGGGCTGGGGGATGATGTTCTCCAACTCCATTCAGGAGATCATGGACTTTGCGCTGATCGCCCAGGCCAGCACGTTGGAAAGCCGCGTGCCGTTCCTGCACGCCTTTGACGGTTTCCGCTCTTCTCACGAAGTCTCGAAGATCGAGCGGCTGGCGGACGACGACATGCGGGCGATGATCGACGACGAGTGGATACACGCCCACCGCGCCCGCGCCCTGACGCCAGACAAACCGGTGCTGCGCGGCACTGCCCAGAACCCCGACGTGTTCTTCCAGGCCCGCGAGACGGTCAATCCCTTCTATGAGGCCGTGCCCGGCATCGTGCAGGGCGCGATGGATCGTTTCGCCGGGTTGGTGGGCCGCCGGTACAACCTGTTCGACTACGTCGGCGCGCCGGACGCGGACCGGGTGATCCTCCTGATGGGCTCCGGTGCCGAGGCCGCCGAAGAAGCGGTGACCTACATGGTCGAACAGGGCGAGAAGGTCGGCATGATCAAGGTGCGCCTGTACCGCCCGTTCTCGGTTGAGCACCTGCTGGCCGCGCTGCCATCCACCGTCAAGGTGATCGCCGCGCTGGACCGCACCAAGGAGCCCGGCAGCGCGGGCGAGCCGCTCTATCTGGACGTGGTGGCGGCGGTCAACGAGGGCATGGTGGAAGGCACCGCGCCCTTCGCGGAGGCGCCGCTGGTCATTGGCGGGCGGTATGGCCTCTCGTCCAAGGAATTCACCCCGGCCATGGTTAAGGGCTTGTTCGACGAGATGGCCGGGCCAGATCCTAAGAATCACTTCACCCTTGGTATCTACGACGACGTGACCCACACCAGCCTGGACTTCGACCCTGGCTACGACATCGAGCCGGAAGACGTGGTGCGGGCGGTCTTCTGGGGGCTGGGGGCGGATGGCACCGTCAGCGCCAACAAGAACTCGATCAAGATCATCGGCGAGGAAACACCGAACTATGCGCAGGGCTACTTCGTGTACGACTCGAAGAAGTCCGGCGCGCGGACGATCTCGCACCTGCGGTTTGGCCCGCGCCCCATCCAGAGCACGTACCTCATTCGCAAGGCTAACTTCGTCGCCGTGCACCATTTCGGCTTCCTGGAGAAGTACGAGGTGCTGGAGGCCGCCGAAGACGGGGCCATCTTCTTGCTCAACAGTCCCTACGGGCCGGACGAGGTGTGGGACATGCTGCCCAGGCCGGTCCAGGAAGGCATCGTCGAAAAGAATCTCCAGTTCTACGTGATCGATGCTTACGCGGTAGCCAGGGAGACCGGCATGGGGGTGCGTATCAACACCATCATGCAGACGTGCTTCTTCGCCATCAGCGGCGTGCTGCCACGCGACGAGGCTATCGAGGAAATCAAGAAGGCCATCAAGAAGACCTACGGCAAGCGGGGCGAGGCGGTGGTCCAGAAGAACTTCGCCGCCGTGGATGCCGCGCTCGAATACCTGCACCAGGTGGAGGTGCCTGCCCAGGTTACCAGCAACATCGAGATGCCGCCGGTGGTGCCCCCCGAAGCGCCGGACTTCGTGCAGAACGTGACGGCGACGATCATCGAGGGCAAGGGCGACAGTCTGCCGGTGAGCATGCTGCCCATCGACGGCACGTTCCCTACTGCGACCACGCAGTGGGAGAAGCGCAACGTCGCGCTCGACGTGCCGGTCTGGGAGGAGGACATCTGCATCCAGTGCGGCAAGTGCGTGCTGGTTTGCCCGCACGCGGTCATTCGGGCCAAGGTCTACCAACCGGACGCGCTGAAAGGTGCGCCGGAGACTTTCAAGTCCGCCGAGGCGCGCTGGAAGGACCTGCCCGACCACCTCTACAGCCTGCAAGTGTCCGTCGAGGACTGCACCGGCTGCGAGTTGTGCGTGGAGGTCTGCCCGGCCAAAGACAAGAGCCAGGTCGGGCGCAAGGCGCTCAACATGGCGCCGCAACTGCCGCTGCGCGAACAGGAACGGGAGAACTGGGAGTTCTTCCTCACGCTGCCGGAATTCCCGCGCCACGATGGCCTGAACTTCGCGCAGGTGAAGAACACACAATTGCTGCAACCCCTGTTCGAATTCTCCGGGGCGTGCGCGGGCTGCGGCGAGACACCCTACGTCAAGTTAATCAGCCAACTGTTTGGCGACAGGATGCTGATCGCCAACGCGACGGGCTGCTCCAGCATTTACGGCGGCAACCTGCCCACCACCCCGTGGGCGGTCAACGCCGACGGGCGCGGCCCAACCTGGAGCAACTCGCTCTTCGAGGACAACGCCGAGTTTGGCATGGGCATGCGCCTGACGCTCGACAAGCAGAACGAGTATGCCCGCGAGTTGGTGGAACGGCTGCGCAAGAAGATAGGCGATGAGCTGGCCGAGGGGCTGCTCGAAGCCGACCAATCAACTGAGGCGGGCATCGAGGCCCAGCGCGAGCGCGTGGCCGAATTGAAGGCCAAGCTGCAAAAGGCCAAAGAGCCTGAAGCGCGCGACCTGCTGAGCATCGCCGACTCGCTGGTCAAGAAGAGCGTGTGGATTCTGGGCGGCGATGGCTGGGCCTACGACATCGGCTACGGCGGCCTGGATCACGTGCTCGCCAGCGGGCGCAACGTGAACGTGCTGGTCGTCGACACAGAGGTGTACTCCAACACGGGCGGCCAGGCCTCCAAGGCCACGCCGCTGGCGGCTGTCGCCAAGTTCGCGGCAGGCGGCAAGCCCACGCCCAAGAAAGACCTGGGCATGATGGCGATGACCTACGGCAACGTCTACGTGGCCGAAGTCGCCATAGGTGCCAACGATGCCCAGACCGTGCGCGCCTTCATGGAAGCGGAGTCCTACGACGGCCCGTCACTCATCATCGCCTACAGTCACTGCATCGCCCACGGCATCGACATGACCAAGGGGTTGGAACAGCAAGACCTGGCGGTTAAGTCCACTTATTGGCCGCTGTACCGCTACGATCCACGCCTGAAGGACGAGGGCAAGAACCCGTTCCAGCTGGACTCGAAGAAGCCGCGCAAGCCTATCAGCCTGGCGGACTACGCGTACAACGAGAATCGCTACCGCATGCTGCTTCAGAGCAAGCCCGAAGCCGCCGAAGCCCTGATGGACGCGGCCCAGGAAGCGGTCAATGAACGCTGGCACTGGTACGAGCAAATGACGAAAATGCTGGAGCCAACGCCTGAGGAAGGCGAGGCTTAGTCTAGAACGCTCACGGGCGAGGCGTAGCTGCGCCTCGCCCGTGTTTCTTTGGCTTCGTCTGACAGGAGCTGATCAATGGACTTGACGACAACCTACATGGGCCTGACCCTGAAAAACCCCATCGTGCCATCGGCCTCGCCGCTATCGGAGACCCTGGACGGCATCCGCAGCATGGAAGACGCTGGCGCGAGCGCGGTGGTGATGTACTCGCTTTTTGAAGAGCAGATCACGCAGGAAAGCCAGCAACTAGACCACTACCTCAGCTACGGCGTCGAGAGCTTTGGCGAGGCGCTCAGCTACTTCCCCGACCTGGAGACGTACAAAGTTGGCCCGGACGACTACCTGAACCTCATCCGGCAGGCCACAGAGGCTGTGAGCATCCCCATCATCGGCAGCCTCAACGGGGTCTCGACGGGCGGTTGGATTGAGTATGCCAAAGAAATCGAAAAGGCGGGCGCGGATGCCCTGGAACTGAACGTCTACTACCTGCCCACCGACCCGCGCCTGACCGGGGCGGACGTCGAGCATATGTACCTGGAAATCCTGCGTGACGTGAAAGACACGGTTTCCATCCCGGTGGCGATGAAGCTCAGCCCGTTCTTCAGCGCCACGGCTAACATGGCCCAACGTCTGGCCCAGGGTGGCGCGGACGCGCTGGTGTTGTTCAATCGCTTCTACCAGCCCGATCTGGACCTGGAAGCGCTGGAAGTGGTGCCGCATCTGGTCCTGAGCAACTCCAACGAATTGCTGCTGCCTCTGCGCTGGGTGGCGATTCTCTACGGGCGCGTGGACACGGATTTCGCCATCACCAGCGGCGTGCACACCTACGAGGACGCGCTCAAGGGTCTGATGGCCGGGGCCAAAGTGACGATGATGACCTCGGCCTTGCTGCGTCACGGCGTGGGGCGCATCGGCGAAATTCTGAACGAGATGACGACCTGGCTGGAGGAGCACGAGTACGAGTCGGTCCAGCAGATGCAGGGCAGCATGAGCCAGCAGCACGTCAAAGAGTCTGCTGCCTTCGAGCGGGCCAACTACATGAAGATCCTCGCTTCCTGGAAGCCCGACCCGTCCAGACAGACGCGCTAGCTTCCTCTCGCAATTTACGCACTAAAGGCGCGCCACTCTGCAAAGGGTGGCGCGTGTGTTTGGGGACTTGGAGATACGAATGTCGTCAGCCTCCCAGGGCGCTTCGCGGAGGGTGTCAGCCGCTGCCTTTGGGCACGGGTCGCCGACGATGTGCCGGTACAAGCCCGAGAGCGTCTTGCTCCCTTCGGCTGTGATCAGGGCATCACCCACCTGGGTGACGTGTCGCACCTGGGGGCGGGACAATGAGAGGTGGAGAGCCAAGACGAAAGCCACCAGTTGAGGAGAGACTTCGGCGATGGTTTTGAGCATGAGCATGTCCTGGCAGGCAAGTGGTGGAACCTGAGTGTATGCCAGCTTTGCGCCTGCTCAAAATTGGACTACGCTAACGGCGAAAGTCGAGAATAAGATTGCTCAGCCAGTGCTGGTCGAGCGTGGCAGTGCACCCGAAACATTACCAATAGTGGATAGACATTAGAAGGATATTCTCCGATAATACGAGTACCTTAATACCTCCACAGCCAGATCGAGGAGGCTGACCATGGCAAGCTCAGACGACCTCAGGCGGTCGATATACGAATCGCTGTACGACAGGGGCGAGAAGCATTTCAAGCACGGAGAATTCGAGGAGGCACGCGCTGACTACCAACAGGCGCTGGGCACGGTCCGCCAGATCTATGACCCACAGGCCGAGTGTGCGATCCTCAGCGCCATCGGTGAGGTCTGCAAGGCACAGGGTGAGTGGCAAGAGAGCATTACCTATCAAGAGCGCGCTCTCAAGCTTGCCCGTGCCTTGATCGAGGCAGATGACCCGACCAGCCGGACGCGCGAAGCCAGTATCCTCGTTGAGCTTGGAGATGCACACTGCCAACGCGGACAGCTGGACTCGGCACAGGCGTACCTGGAAGAGGCGCTGGCGGTTGCGCGGGAGATCGGTCCCCCCGGCAAGCAACTCGAAGCAGCTTCGCTGGCGGGACTCGGCAGGGTCTATGCCAATGCAGAAGAGCTTGAGCAGGCCATCGACATCAGCCAGCAGGCATTGAGCATCACCGAAGAGGTTGACGACAGGAAGGTACGGAGCAATATACTCGGCGTGCTGGGCCTGGTACACACCAAGCTGGGCCAGTCGGAGCAGGCCATCGAGTTCGGCGAACAGGGGCTGGCCCTCACCCAGGAGACAGGGGACCGAAGGGGAGAGGCCAGTAACCTGATCGCGCTGGGCCTCGCGTATACCGACTCAGGGCGGGCCGAGGAGGCGCTTGAGGCCGGGCGGCGGGCGCTGAACGTGGCCGCCGCGATTGGCGACCAGAGGCTGAGTGGCGATGCGATGGGCATGCTGGGCCTAACCCACGCCGTGCAGGGACAACCCCGGCGAGCAATCGAATACTGCGACCAGGCATTGACTCTGATCCGCGATGCAGGCATTTACGGGGATAAGCTGCGCCGGGGGCCGGAAGGCCAAGTCCTCTACGCGCTGGGTCTGGCACACACGACATTGGGTGAGACAGAGGAGGCTGTCGCCTATCACAAGCAGGCGTTGGCGATCAGCCAGGAGATTGGCAACCGCAAGCTGGAGGCAGATACGCTGACCGGGCTGGGGGCGGCCTACGCCGCGCTGGGACAATCCGAGAAGGCCATCGCGGTCTGTTACCAGGCAGTGGACGCCGCGACCGACCTGGGCAACCGCGGGCTCACTGCCAGAGCACTGCACGGATTAGGGGAGGCATACACATCACTTGGACAGCCCGAAAACGCGATCCCACCCTACGAGCAGGCATTGGCAATTGAGCACGAATTGGGAGACCGCCACGGGGAAGGAGTCGGCCATGCCAGGCTGGGCGCGGCCTACATGACCATGAACCAGAAGGACCGGGCGGGCGAACACTTACAGCAAGCGGTCGCCATCGCCCGTAGAATCGGTGACGCCAGAACCGAGGGCCAGGCACTGCGTGGCCTGGGCAATGCCTACATCGAACAGGGCAAACTGCCTGAAGCGATCGACTGCTACACGCAAGCCATCGAGGCAACACGGTCAGTCGCCGACCGGCGACTGGAGGCCGGGGTGCTTGCCAGCCTGGGCGCAGCGTACGCCCAGCAGCTCCGGACCCGCGATGCAGCGGACAGTCTTCGGCAAGCAGTCGCCATTGCCAACGAACACGGCGACACCCACAACGAAGCTATATGGCTCAATAACCTGGCAACCATCTATGCCGATGCGGGGCAGCCCGGCGTGGCTATTGACCGATACGTGCGGGCGCTCGACCTCAGCATCGAGGCAGGCAACCGCTTCAACGAAGGACAGGTCCTGTTCAACCTCGGATTGACGTACAGCCAGCAGGGTGACTTGGAGGCGGCCATCGAGTCGCTTCGACGGGCACGGGATGTGTATGCGGAGTTGGAGCGAGAGGATCTTGTCAGCCAGATCGACAAGATTCTATCGGAGATCGGGGGTGGCTAGAAAAGCTTCAGGAAATCACGATTTGACACAGACCCACGAGTGAACTTCACAGCCCCCCGTAATGATCGGGCGCTAGCCGCGATGTCGAATCGCCGTGCCCACTGATGCCGCTATACCAATTCCTCGATCAAGTGACGTATTGGCAACTCCGGCTACAGCTGATGGCAGGATGAAATATACGCCACTTGTCGAACGAAACAGTAGACAGGATTCGCGAAACTTCAGTAGCATATAGAGACACAGAAGCTCGGAACGCACGGACGGGCACACAAGAAACCGGTCTTTTCGTGTTTCAAGCGCTCGACGCCCCACACATTGAACACTGCCCCACAATCCGCTAAACTAGCCCCATGAATACAACTACGCTTCCCCGGAGCAACACAGCTCCGGTCTGGCACTACGTCCTGCTGGCGGTGGGCGACGCACTGGTGCTGCTGGCTTTCGCGGTCATTGGCCGGGCCAGCCACAGCCTGACCGCCGAGAACCCGCTCGTCGCCACGCTGCTGACCGCCTCGCCGTTCCTGGCAACCTGGGCGGTGGTCGCGCCGCCGATGTTTGTTTACGGAAGAGGCGCGCAGGCGCTCAACTCGCCGGGGCGGTGGCTGGCCCACACCGCGCTGACCTGGCTGGTGGCCGGGCCGCTGGGGCTGGCGCTGCGGCTGGCCCTGTTCCGCAGGCCGTTCATCCTCACCTTCGCGCTGGTGACGATGGCTACCGTGTGGCTGATGATGCTGGTCTGGCGGGGCATCTACTGGCTGGTGGTCAAGAGGCTGGCCGCATGATTACCTACCGGCCCATCGGGACGATTCACACTCCGTTCAAAGAGACGCGGGGCATGCCCATCCAGCCCACCGGGGCGCAGGGCGTGCAGGGGACGGTTGAACTCGCGCCGGAATACGCCCCTGGCCTGCGAGACCTGGATGCGTTTTCGCACGTGGTGCTGCTCTACCACCTCCACCTGTCCGAGGGCTATTCGCTGACCGTGACCCCCTTCATGGACGACACGCCGCGCGGCCTGTTCGCCACCAGGGCGCCCCGGCGGCCCAATCCCATCGGCCTGTCGGTGGTCCGGCTGGTGCGCGTCGAGGGGGCCACGCTCCACGTCGAAAACGTGGACGTGGTGGACGGCACGCCTTTGCTGGACTTGAAGCCGTTCGTGCCCGTGTTCGACGCGCCGGACTCGGAAGGCATCCGTCTGGGATGGCTGGCGGACAATGCCGGGAAATCCTTTGAAATGAAAGCCGACGACCGGTTCGAGTGAGTTTGTAACTTTGGCAGGAAGAAACCGAGCATGAGCGATCCCATCCGCATGGTGCACTTCGGCGACACGCACATCGGCGTCGAGAACTACGGCGCGATTGACCCCGGCACGGGTATCAGCAGCCGCGTGCTCGACTTCCTGCGCCGGGTTGACGACGTGGTGGCCTTCGCCGAGGAAAACGACGCCGACCTGGCGATTTTCGCGGGCGACGCCTTCAAATCGCGCCATCCCAGCCCCACCCACCAGCGGGAGTTCGCCCGCCGGGTCAAGCGGCTGGCCGAGATTTGCCCGGTGGTGCTGCTGGTGGGCAACCACGACCTGCCCGCCATGACGCAAAAAGCGTCCAGCGTCGAGATTTTCCGCACGCTGGAGGTGCCCAACGTGGTCGTCGGACGCACCGACAGCGTGCACTGGGTGGAGACCAAACGGGGGCCGGTGCAGGTGGCGACGGTGCCTTATCCGATGCGGCAGCGCCTCCTGGCGCGAGAGGACGCCGCCGGGGCGACCATCGCCCAGATCGACAACATGCTGGAGGGCGTGGTCGGCACCGTCATCGCCAATCTGGCCCAGGAGGTTGACCCCTCCGTGCCCGCCGTGCTGACCGGCCACTTCAGCGTCAGCGGGGCGCAGTATGGCTCGGAGCGCAGCGTGATGCTGGGCCGCGACGTGACCGTGCTCAAGAGCGCGCTGATGGACACCATCTGGGATTACGTGGCGCTGGGGCACATCCATTTTCACCAGAATCTGACCGCCAACGACCGCGACGCGCCGCCGGTGGTCTACAGCGGCAGCCTGGAGCGGGTCGATTTTGGCGAGGAGGGCGACCCCAAGGGCTTTTGCTGGGTGGAGTTGGAGCGGGGCAACACCGGCTGGCAGTTCGTCGAGGTGGCGGCGCGGCCCTTCGTCACCGTGCGGGCGGACGCGCGGAACACGGACGACCCGACCCAGGTGGTGCTCAACGCGATTGGCAGACACGACGTGAGCGGCGCGGTGGTGCGGGTGCTGGTCGATACCACGCCGGAGAACGACGCGCTGGTCCGCCGCCGGGATATCGAAACGGCGCTGGCCGAAGCCGCCCACATCGCCGCCATCCAGCACGAGGTCGAGTTCGTGGCCCGCACTCGCCTGGACGGGGCCAGCCCGGAGTCGCTGACGCCGATGGAACTGTTGGAGCGCTACCTGCTGGGCAAGGAGACCTCGCCGGAGCGGGCCGAGGTGCTGATGGCGCACGCCGACGCTCTGTTCCGGGCTGAGGATGAATCGCTGGCTGATTTTGGCGCGGGGTAAGTTGATGAACCTTCACTCAGGCGATGGCATATGATCCCCGTACGGCTTGAACTGCAAAACTTCCTGGCCTACCGCGACCCCGGCCCGCTCGAAATGGAGGGCATCCACGTGGCCTGCCTGGCCGGGCCCAACGGCGCGGGCAAATCGTCGCTGCTGGACGCGATGACGTGGGCGCTGTGGGGCAAGGCCCGCGCCCGACGCGACGATGACCTGATCCACGCCAACCAGATCGAGATGTGGGTGGCCTTCACCTTCGAGCTGGAGGGCAACCTCTACAAGGTGCAGCGCGCCCGCCGCCGGGGTAAGCGCGGGGCCAGCGCGCTCGAGTTGCAGGTCATGGACGATGGGTTGTGGCGGGGAATAGGCGAGGGCACCCTGCGCGAGACCCAGGCCAAAATCAACCGCATCCTGCGCCTGGACTACGACACGTTCATCAACTCGGTGTTTCTGCTGCAGGGGCGCGCGGACGAGTTCACGACCAAGACGCCCGCCCAACGCAAGCAAATCCTGGCCGACATCCTCGGCCTGTCGGTCTGGGGGCACTACGAGGAGCGGGCCAAGGCGCAGCTAAAGACCATCGACCAGGAAGAGGCCGCGCTGGGCGGCGAGCTTAAGAGCATCGACGACGAACTCCAGCGCGAGGACGAATATGAGAAAGACCTGATCGACGCACAGCAGGTAGCTCTACAACTGTCGGACGAATTGCAGGCGGCGCAGGAGCAAATGCGCGAGATCGAGGCCGCCCGCCGCGAATTGGCCGGACTCCGCGAGCAGGAGGCCGACCTCGAACGGCGGCTGGCCCAGGGCGAGGGTGAGTTGGATGCGCTGGCCCGCCAGATGGAGGAGAGCCAGGCGCGGCTGGCGAGTTTCGAGGAGATGCTGGCCCAGCAAGCCGAGATCGAGGCGGGCTACACCAATCTGCTGGAAGCCCGCGCCCGCGAGGGGGAACTTGGCGGCAAGCTGATGGAGCAGACCGGCCTGCGCGAACGGCAGACCGCGCTGGAGGCGTCCATCACCGAGGCGCGCAATGACTTGTTGAGCGAGCAGCGCCTAGTCGCGGAAAAGATCGCAGACCGAGAGCGGACTATCGCCGAGGCGGACGCCGACGGTGTCCTGGCCGGGGTCCGGGCTGAAGTCGGGGAGTTGGAGGCCGTCGAGGCTCAGCGCACCGACCTGTCGGCGCAGCACTCCGCGCTCGGCGAGGAGCGGGCCGGTCTTGAAAGCGAGGCGCGGGCGCTCAAGAAACAGATGGACGTGCTGGACGGACAACTGGCCCAGGTACAAAGCAGCGGCGCGACCTGTCCCCTCTGTGGGCAGCCGCTCGGCGAGGCGCATCGCGCCGACCTGATCGCCCAGTTCGAGCGCGAGGGGGCGGAGCACGCCGGGGAATACCGGGCCAATCGCGACCGCCTGGACGCCATTCTGAGCGAGATGGAAACCATCAACGGGCAGGTGTCCGCGCTGGAGGGCGAGTTGAAACGACTGCCCGCGCTGCGCGACCATCTCGCGCGCCTGGTGGAGCGCGACGAGCGGGCCAGCGCCGCCCTCGCCGAGCGGGAGACATTGCAGGCGCAACTCGCCGCTCTCGACGAACGCCTGGGGCAGGCGGATTACGCCCAGGATGCCCAGTCCGAACTGGCCGCCGTGGGGGCCGAACTGGCCGCGTTGGGCTACGATCAGGCGGCTCACCACGAGGCGCGCGACGCGGTGGAAGCCTACCAACCCTTCGAGGCGCGCCACGCCGAGCTAGAGCGCGCGCTGACCGAGCGCCCCCAGACGGAAGCGGCGCTGGCGGAGTTAGGCGAGCGGGCGGCGAATTGGGAGAACACGCTGGTCGAGGACCGCGAGCGGCAGGCGGCGCTGGCGGAGCAGATGGGTGCGTTGGAGTCCGGCCTCGCCGGGGCCGAGGCGCACGAGCGCGAACTGGAGCGCATCCGCCAGGAGGAGGCCGACGCGCGGGTGCGGATGGGGGCGGCCCAGCAACGGCTCGACACGCTGGACTCGCTCAGGGAGCGGCGCGAGGGGCTGCTTGAACGCCAGGAGGAATTGGCCGGGGAGAGGTCGATTTACGACGAATTGCGGCTGGCCTTCGGCAAGAACGGCATTCCGGCCATGATTATCGACGCGGCTATCCCCGAATTGCAGGAGACGGCCAACCACCTGCTGGCCCGCATGACCGATGGCCGCATGCACCTCCAATTGAGCACCCAGCGCGAGAAAGTGACCGGCGGCATCGCCGAGACGCTGGACATTCGCATCCACGACGGGCAGAGCACACGCGATTACGAGACGTTTTCGGGCGGCGAGGCGATGCGCATCAACTTCGCGCTGCGCATCGCGTTGAGCAAGCTGCTGGCGCGGCGGGCGGGCGCGCAGTTGCGCACCCTGGTCATCGACGAAGGGTTCGGTTCACAGGACGCGCAGGGCCGCGAGCGGCTGATGGAGGCGGTCAACTCGGTGCAGGACGACTTCGACCTGATCCTGGTCATCACCCACCTGGACGAATTGAAGGACCGCTTCCCGGTGCGCATCGAAATCACCAAGACGCCGGAAGGCTCACAGATCGAGTTAGTATGACCTTACGTACCATTAGCACGATAGCCATCGCGCCGTTGGTCGGCGACGTGGCGGACAGCGAGTATAGCTGGCTGGGCGCGTCGCTGGGCAAGCTGCTGACCGAGCATCTGGCCGGGGCCGGGCTGCCGGTGCTGCACTACAATGCCGTCGGCGAGGCCACGCTCAAGCTGGACCAACCCCTGCCGCTCGACGAGGACGGGGCCGAGGCGGTGATGGAGGCTCTCAAGCTCTCGAAGCTGGTCGCGGGCGGGTTCCGGCTGAAGGACGACACCCTCCACCTGTCGCTGACCGTCACGGCAGCCGACGCGACCAGCGCCCCGCTGACCGACTCGGACAAGACAGCGGCCTTCGCGGCGCTGGTCGAGCGGGTGGCGCTGGCGCTGGTCAGGCGGCTGGGCTTTCCTGCCGACGACGAGAGGCAGAAGCGGTTGCGAGCCGTCCCGCGCCTGCGCAACTTCGAGGCGTTCCGGCAACTGGTACGCGCCCGTGCTGCCTGGGCCGACGAGGACTTTCCGCTGGCCTTGAGCCTGGTTCAGTCGGCACGGGAACTGGAGCCAAAGTTGGAAGAGGCGGCTGAGGTGCAGATTGGCGTGGCCCGCGCCGCTTCTGACCCGACGGCGATTCGCGATGGCTTCGAGCGCTGGGCCGAACTGGCGAAGCGCAATGGCCGTCCCGTGGTCCGCGCCGAGCGCCTGCTGCTGTTCGGGCATTGGCTGCTAGACCAGGGGGCCTGGGACGAAGCAGAAGACAGGTATAAAACCGCGCTGTCCGTTTTCAGGCAGCATGGCCGCCGCCTCAGCGAGGCCCAGGCCCTCGACAATCTGGCCGGGCTGCTGCTGCGGCAAGGCGAGCCAGACGAAGCCGCGGCGACCTATCGCCAGAGCATCGCCGTCTACGAGATGCTGGGCTCCCAGCAAGACATCGCCACCGCTTCCTACAACCTGGCTCTGGCCTATAAAGCGCAGGGCGAGACCGGATCCGCGCTGGGGGCCATCAATCGCGTCCTGAGCATCGCCCGCCAGTTGAAGGAATCCGGCCTGGAGGCCGCCGCGCTCGACCAGCGGGGAACCATCCTGGCGAGGAGCGGCGGCGTGCAGGGCGCGCAGGCCGATTACGAGCAGGCGCTGAAGCTGTACGAAGTCGAGGGCAACCTGATCGGCCTGGCCACGGTCAAAGATCACCTGGCGACGCTGCACGCCGATGCCGGCGACCACGCGGCGGCGGAGGCGCTGCACCTGGAAGCCGTGGCGCTCTTCGAGCAACTGGGCGACGCGCACGAACTGGCGGTGTCCTGGGCCAATCTGGCGGCGCTGTATCAGCAAATGGGGGCCTACGATCAGGCGTGGGATTATGCCCAACGCGCGCACGAAGTCTTCACGCGGCTGGGCAGCGGCATGCAGCAGGTGACGGAGGGGTTGTTGGCTGGTTTGAGCTAGCAGTCAGTCTGAATGGACCGCGACTACTATTCAGCGCCGTTCTCGTCGATTGTGGCGTTGGCGTTGTCGACGAGTACCCCGGCTACAGTTTCCTGCAATCCCTGGCTGTCGAACGGTTTGCGCAGAAAGGCCACGTTGTCCAGCCCGGCGATTTGCCCCTCCATCGCCAGCGTGGTGCTGGCACTGATGAACAAGAACGGGATGCCAGCCCACTCTGAATGGTTCCGCACTTCTTCCAACAATTGAAGGCCGGTCATGTGGGGCATCACCACGTCGGTGACAATTAAGGCGGGCCTGCTGGCCTCATCGGCAGCTTGCAGCACAGCCAGCGCCGCATCACCCGATTTGGCCGCCTGCACCTCGTAGCCCGCTGCCACCAGGATTTCATTCATCACTTCCAGCATCGTCTCGTCGTCGTCCACCAACAGCAAGGTGGCCTGATCCAGTCCGGTCAGCGGCAGCCATATGCTGAACGTCGCGCCATCGCCCGGCGTGCCTTCGCTTTCCACCTCAATCCGGCCATCGTGCTGTTCCATGATTTCCTTGGCGATAGACAGCCCCAGACCGGTGCCTGACCTGCCGGATTCCCGGCCCACTTTGCCCCGGAAGAATCGCTCGAACAGAAGAGGTTTCTCGTCGGGCAGGATGCCGAAACCACTGTCGCTGACGCTGAACCCGACCCAACGCTGGCCCTCAACGCTTTGCACCTGTGTGCTGACCTCAACCCATTCGCCGGACGGCGTGTAGTTGAGCGCGTTGGTCAGCAGGATGCTCAACACCTGGCCCAGCAATCCCTCATCCGCCGGGATGGGCGGCAGGTCAGGATGCTGGCTCAACGTCAGCGTCAGCCCTCTGCTCTCGGCCAGGGCGGTGCGATCCGACACGTACCTGTCGCACAGGGCGTTAAGGTCGACAGGTGTGACGCGCAGCGCGATCCCGTCCTCTTCCATGCGTGACAGGCGGAGAAGGTCGTCGACGATCTGTTCCAGTCGGCCAGTTTCTCGCTCCATCGCATCCAGGTAGCGGTCGCGCTTTCTGGGTGGGGCATTCCTGATGACGCTATGTAGAAGCTTGAGATTGGTGATGGGCGAGCGCAGCTCGTGCGAGACGTTGGCGACGAACTCGTCCTTCAGGCGGCTGAGCGTCTGCAGGTGTTCGCTGGCCGTATCGTACTCTGACGTGCGCTGCTCTACGAGTTCTTCGAGCCTGTTGGCGTGACTTTCGACCTGCTTGTAGAGTTGCGCATTCTCGATGGTGACGGCCAGTTGGTCGGCCACTGTTTGCAGCGTTTGAATGTCGGTTTGGGAGAAGCGGTTGAACTGAGGGCTTTGCAGGTCCAGCACGCCGAGAATGCGGTCTTGCAGCTTGATCGGGACGGCCAGTTCGGACCTGATCTCGTGGGTGTCGTCGACGCTCAGGTGCGGATTGGACCGGATGGCGTCCGAAAGGAGCAGCGGTTCACCGCTGTCCGCCACGGCATTGACCAGCATCTCAGTGTTCTTCGCCGCCGCAGTGCCCTGGCGGGCTTGCTTGCCCCACGAATCGGAGACCAGAGAAACCGTGTCTGTGTTCGGGTCCATGATCCACAGCGAGACGCCTTCAACCTGCCAGTGTTCTTGCACCTGCCGCGTCAGCATGGCGTAGACTCTGGTGGGGTCAAGCGAGGCGGAAACCGCGCGCGATACTTCGTTGATGGCAGTCAGTTCGGCCACACGTTGGGCGGCAGCCCTGCCGGCTGCTCGATAGAGCCGCGTGTTGTGAACGGCGATGGCGGCAAAGTCGGCTATCGTCTCCAGAACCCTCTGGTCGTGAGGGCTGAAGGTTTTGCCCGACTGGTGATGAGCACCCGCCAGCACGCCGAACGTTACCCCGCCCAGTGCAATCGGCACGTAGACCAGCGCCTCGACCTGGTAGCCAGTTCTGACCTCAATCATGGCCCCATCCGGCGCGCGATTGGCGCGCAGCGGCTCTCCTGTCTCGATGACCTGGTAGACCAGCTTGTCGGACACCGGTATGCGAACGCGGCGAATCTTCTCATCGCCGATGCCACGTTCCGCTTCCAGGAACAGCTCCCCGGTTTCCTTGTCCAGCAGCCAGATGGCCGTTTCGTTGGCCCCCGTGAGCGACATCGCCCCCTCGACGACCTGGCTGAGCGCCTCGTCAATCTCCAACTTGGAGGCAATGGCTTTGACCATCTCGGTCAGGGCGTCGCCCAGGTTGGCTTTGGCGTGCAGCATGCCCGTCATGCCTTTGGGCCGGCTTATCACATTGATCATCAGATGCAGCGCACCAAGCGTCAGGATGTCCCCGTTGGCAATGCTGTAGGGCGTGTTCACGCCGGTGGAGTACCCGTTCAGCATCGTGCCGTTGGTGCTGCCAAGGTCCATCACGAACAACTGGGTGGGAGTGGGCCGCAGCAACATCTGGCGACGCGAGACGCCCAGCCGCTCCGCGCCAAAGGGCGTGAGATCGACCAGGTCCCGGCCACGGCCCCGACCAAACACGATCTCGTCGTTTACGTCCAGCCCAAAGCTTTCTCTGTCTTCGCCGAGGACGTCGAAGCGCAAACGCCACACCGGGCGTTCCTCGTCGTCACCGGCGCGGTCACCGTGCGGAATAGGCCGGTAGGTAACCTCCGGCCACGCCTCAGAAAGCTCTCCGGTGGTGCCCTCACCGATTCTACCTGTCAACGGCCCGGGAATGTCTTGCGGTTCACTGCCCACGATTGAAGTCCTTCTAACCCCACACTCTGCATTCTCCCTGAGAATATTACCTTTTGTCCCGCCTGACAACTGCCTCGTTGGTAAGAGGTTTGCGCAAATGCTGTCGATAGGTTGCGGGTTGGCTCCTTGCAGCTAATAGCCGAGGCTCAAACGTCCGGCCACGTCGAAGTTCCCCCCGCTGACCACCACCACCGTGCGCGTGCCCGCCGGGAGCGACACCTTGCCGTGCAAGAGGGCGGCGGTAGTCGCCGCCCCGGATGGCTCGGCCAGCAGCTTGGCCCGTTCCAGCAGAAAGCGCACCCCGTCCAGAATTTCCTCGTCGCTCACGATCACGAACTCATCCACCAGGGGTTCGATGAGTTCGAATACCGCCGGGTCGGTCTTCTTGGTAGACAGCCCGTCGGCAATCGTGTCCACCACGTCCAGTTCCACAGCCTGACTGCGCTGGCGGCTGGTGTGCATGTTGGCCGCTCCCACCGGCTCCACGCCGACGATACGCACGTCTGGCTTGTGCAGGCGCAGCGCCTGCGAGATGCCCCCGATCAGCCCGCCGCCGCCGATGCCGACAAGGACCGCCTCCACGTCTGGCAAGTCTTCTACGATTTCCAGCCCAATCGTCCCTTGCCCAGCCATGATGTACGGATCGTGGAAGGGGTGCACGTACGTCAAGCCCTTTTCCTCGGCGATTTGCAGCGAGTGTCGATAAGCGTCGTCCCATACCTCGCCAAATAGAATCGCTTCGGCTCCGTATTCCTTGACGGCGGCCACCTTGCTGCGGTTGGCGCTTTCCGGCATCACCACGTAGCCGGGGATGCCCTCGTGCGCGGCCACGTAGGCTATGGCCTGACCGTGATTCCCTGCTGATGCGGAGATGATGCCCCGCTCCCGCTCCTCTGGCGGCAGGTGCCGCACCTTGTTGAACGCGCCGCGCGGCTTGAAAGAACCGGTCTTCTGGAAATTCTCCGCTTTCAACCAGACCTGCAAACCGCAGCGCTCTCCCAGCGAGCGAGAGGTGAGCAGCGGCGTCCGGTGGAGTAAATCTCCGATCGTCGCCCGCGCTTCCTGAAAGTCCTCTTTAGCCAGTTCTAGCGTCATCTTTAATCTGCTCACTCGCCGGGTTATGAGGTGATACCTGGTAGTAAACAACAAAAACAGGGGTTCCGCAATGGCTGCGAAACCCCTGGTGTGGTTGTGTAAGGCGTTACTCTCTAGCGAGGTCGGCGTCGGCGTGGGTGTCGGCGGGTTGGGTGGGGATGGGATGCCCGGCGGTGCGGAAGATGATGCCTTCCTGTTCGTCGGCGTCCACCACCACTCGCGTGCCTGCCGGGAAGTCACCGCGCAGTAGCTGCACGCTGAGCGGGCTTTCGACGTGCTTCTGCAGCGTTCGCTTGAGCGGGCGCGCGCCGAATGCCGGGTCGAATCCCTGGCGGGCCAGCCAGGCGCGGGCCGCGTCGGTCAGTTCGATCTCCAGGCCCTGCTCGGCCATCCGCTCAGCGATGTCGGCTATCTGCAAATCGACGATCTGCTCCACTTCCTCCACCGAGAGCGGCGAGAAGATGATGATTTCGTCGATGCGGTTGATGAACTCTGGCCGGAAGGTATCCCTGAGGGCCTTCTCGATCTGCTGGTGGTCGGCCACCACGTCTGGGTCGTCGCTCTGGATGAAGCCCAGCGTGCCGCCGCTCCGCGCGAACTGGGTGCCCAGGTTGCTGGTCATGATGAGCACGGTGTTGCGGAAGTCCACCACGCGTCCGTGGCCGTCCGTCAGGCGACCATCGTCCAGGATTTGCAGCAGCGCATTCCACACGTCGGGATGCGCCTTCTCGATTTCGTCGAACAAGATCACGCGGAACGGGCGGCGGCGCACCGCTTCGGTCAACTGGCCGCCCTCTTCGTAACCCACGTAGCCTGGGGGCGCACCAATCAACCGGGCGGTGGTGTGCTGCTCGCGGTATTCGCTCATGTCGATCCGCAGCAGGGCTTCCTCGTCGTCGAACATGAACGCGGCCAGCGCTTTTGCCAGTTCGGTCTTGCCCACGCCGGACGACCCCAGGAAGATGAACGAGCCGATGGGCCGCTTGGGGTCCTTCAGGCCGGAGCGCGCGCGCCGGATGGCGTCGGCGATGGCGTCCACGGCCTCGTTCTGGCCGATGATACGCTTGTGGAGTTCGTCTTCCATGCGCAGCAGTTTCTCGGCTTCGGTCTCCATGACCTGCGTCATCGGAATCCCGGTCCAGCTAGACACCACCTCGGCAATATCGTGCTCGTCGACCACTTCGTCGAGCGTGTGCTCCTCTCGCCAGACGCCTAACCTGGCCTCGTACTCAGCCTCCAGCTTGAGCCGATCGGTCTTGAATTGGGCAGCCTGCTCGTAGAGGCGAGCCATGCCCGCCGCTTCCTCCTCGGCCTCCAGTTGATCGAGCCGGGATTTCATCTCCTTGAGTTCCTGCGGCATCGAGTAGAGCGCCACGCGCAGCTTGGCAGCCGCCTCGTCCATCAGGTCGATGGCCTTGTCGGGCAGGTGCCTGTCGGTGACGTAGCGGTGCGACAGCCGCGCGGCAGCTACCAGCGCCTCGTCGGAGAAGGTGACGTTGTGGTGGGCCTCGTAGCGATCTCGCAGCCCGTACAGCATCTCGATGGTTTCATCGACGCTCGGCTCCTCGATGAAGACCGGCGCAAAACGCCGCTCCAGGGCCGGGTCCCGTTCGATGTGCTGGCGATACTCGTCGAGCGTCGTCGCGCCGATGGTTTGCAGCTCTCCGCGCGCCAGGGCGGGCTTCATCATGTTGCTGGCGTCGAGCGCACCCTGTGCCGCGCCCGCCCCCACGACCTGGTGAATCTCGTCGATGAACAGGATGATTTCACCCTGGGCGCGCTGAATTTCCTCGATAGCGGCCTTCAATCGCTCCTCAAACTCACCACGAAAACGCGATCCGGCGATCATGGCTGCCAGGTCCAGTTCGACCACCCGCTTGCCCAACAGCAGTTCGGGAATGTCGTTGTTGGCGATCTTCTGGGCCAGCCCTTCGGCGATGGCCGTCTTGCCCACGCCTGCCTCGCCGATCAGCACCGGGTTGTTCTTGGTGCGGCGGCTCAGGATCTGGATCACGCGCAGGATTTCGTCGTCGCGGCCAATCACCGGATCGAGCTTGCCCTGGAAGGCGAGCTGCGTCAGGTCTCGCGAGTACTTCTCCAGCGTCTGGTAGCGGCTTTCGGCTTGCGGGTCGGTCACACGCTGCCCGCCGCGAATCTCGTGGATGCTGTCCATCACCCGCTCTTTGGTCACGCCCGCTTCGCGCAGAATGCGCGCCGCCGCTGTGTCGCGGCCACCCAGGATAGCCAGGAACAGGTGCTCGGTCGAGATGTATTCGTCGTTCAGCGCGTTGGCTTCGGTCTGCGCCCGGTCGATCACGCCCTTGACGCGCGGCGTGATGAACACCTGGCCCGCGCCGCCCCCGTAGATCGCCGCCGCGCGCGGCGAGGTCCGCAGGTCGGCGTCCACTGCCTTCTGGATGGCCTGGATGTCGACGTTGAGCTTGTCGAGAATCTGGGAGATGGCTCCACCGGGTTGTTCCAGCAGGGCCAGCAGGATATGTTCGGTATCGACCTGGGTATGGCCGTAACGTTGTAAGATTTCCAGCGCGCGCGACGTGGCGTCCTGCGCGCGCTCTGTAAAACGATCAAATCGCATCATCGGTTGGTCTTCCTCTCCACAACCCTTTCACCAAAGGAACAATTCCAAGACAATAGCCGTTCTGATTATAGAGTAGTCGCGTCAACTCCGCCGCGAAGGTCGGAGCACGGGTATTGGTTCTTAGTGCAGTCTTAATTATCGTGTATCTGATGGAATATTTCCATCACAAATATATTAGAAGACCCTAAGAGTGTGCCCGGCTCTATCGCAAGAGGGTACGTTGTGTGATACCCTAAAACCGAGCACGAAAGGGGAAGCAATAATGGCTGAGAGTAAAGCGGAATCCAAAACGCAGGCGTCGAAACAAACATCTATCGTGGAATTAGACGATAACGGATCGGAAGAGGCCCAGTCCGGCGCGAGTCGTGGGGCCAACGTCGCGCTCATCCTGCTGGTGGGAGCGCTGATCGGTCTCGGGGGCCTGATAGTGGGCGGCGCGGCAGGCTACGGGCTTGGCCGGATGCAAATGAAGGCCCGACTTGGCGGACCCCCCGATCAGGATGAACGCGCGTTCTTGGGCGTGGGCATCATGTACGTGGAGGACGGCGCGCTGATTCACCAGCTGCAACCCGACGGTCCTGCCGAAGAGGCCGGGCTGCTGGTCGGCGACATCATCACCGAGGTCGACGGCGAGCGCGTGGGCCTGGAGGAGGGACCGCGCAGGACAGCGCTGGAATCGCTCATCGCGACCTACCGTCCCGGCGACGAGGTGGAGATCGTGGTCATCCGGGGCGGCGAGGAGGAATTCTTCGACGTGACGCTGGGCACCGCCCCTGACCAGTTCGAGTTAGGCCCGCCAGATAGCCGGGTCCGCCCTGACCTGCCGTTTATCCCAGACCGCCGCAACGTGCCTGGGTTGCCCGGCGAGGAGACTCCCTTCATCGGCATCGTGGCCGGGTTTGAGCAGGGACGCGGCGTGCTCGTCGAGGAGGTGCTGCCCGGCAGCCCTGCCGAGGAGGCTGGCCTGCGCGACGGCGACGTGGTGCTGTCTGTTGACGGCGACCGGATTGGCAGCTTCGAGGAACTCCGGGACCGGGTGCTGGATGCCGGAGTCGGCGGCGAACTGCTGTTAGGAATCAGCCGCGACGGCGAACTCCTTGAGATTCCGGTCGAAGTCGGCGCGCAGTTCTTGCCGAGCCAGCCGGAGTTTGAGGGTGACGTGGCCTATCTGGGCGTCACGGTTGAAGCGGTTTCGGCGGACGAAGCCGAAGACCTGGGCATGCCCTTCGACGAGCCAGGGGTGCTGATCCTGGAAGTCGAGCCGGGCAGCCCGGCCCGGCGTGTCGGTCTGCGCGAGGGCGATGTCATCGTCACGGTCGACGGCGACGAAACGCCCGACCCGGAGAGCCTCCGGCAGGCCATCCAGTCCCGCGAGCCTGGCGACGTGGTCGAGCTGGAAGTGATGCGTGAGGGCGAGGACGATTTCGTCGTCTATGAGGTGGCGTTGGGGACCCGTGAGGGGGTAGACTTCCTCGTGCCATCAGAATTTCGTGAACTCGAAGGGTTTGGGCTGGTATACTAGATACCCTCTAACACCTGCTGACTACCGGAGCCTGTATTGTTATCAACCAAACAATCTAAGACCTTTGCTGTTATCGTCGTTCTCGCTCTGAGCGCGCTGGCCTGCTCGGTGTGCGCCCTGGGCGGCGGAGGCTACCTGTTAGCCAACGAGGTACAGTCGTCCGAAGGCGTTGACTTCCTGGAGGAAGAAGCGCCTACCCCGGAGATCATCACCACCCCCGCGCCGGAAAGCGCCTCCGATACGGTCGAGGCGCTGGATCAGACGATCATTCCGCCGCGCGACCAGCTAGATCTGGCGCTGCGGCTGCGGGGTCTCTCCCCCGACGACATCATCCCGCCGGAACCGAAAACGTATGAAGTCGGCGACACCGAGTTGTTCTGGGTAGACAACGAGGACACCGACGAAGTGGTCCAGGTGACGGCTGTCTTGCAACTTATCACGCCACATGCCTACATGTGGGTCGAGGAAGGGGCCGCATACGACCCGGACGGGTTAGCGGCGTCGGCAGAGCGCTTCAACGAAGTGACCTATCCTACCAACCACCAGTATTTCGGAACGGAGTGGTCCCCCGGCATCGACGGCGACGAGCGCCTGCACATCCTGCACACCAGCGCGATGGGGAACAGTGTGGCCGGTTACTTCTACAGTCCCAGCGAGTACCCCGCCTCTGCCGTGCAGTATTCCAACGAGCGCGAGATGTTCTTCATCAACATCAGCAACACCTTTCCCGGCAGCCCTTTCTACGATGGCGTGCTGGCCCACGAGTTCCAGCACATGATTCACTGGAACGTGGACCGCAACGAGGAATCCTGGGTCAACGAGGGGCTTTCGGAGTTAGCTGTGCTGCTCAACGACCTTGGCACCGACGGCGCGCAATACTTTTTCATCATTAATACCGACATCCAGCTGACCGATTGGCCTTCGGATGCAAAAACACCTCACTACGGCGCGGCCTACCTTTTCCACACCTATTTCCTGGAACGCTTTGGCGACGAGACGCTGCGGGCGCTGGTTCGCAACCCCGCCAATGGCATGGATGGTGTGGATGCCACGCTGGCCGAGCTGGGCGTGACCGACCCGCTGACCGGGGAGCTTATCACCGCCGATGACGTCTTCGCCGATTGGGTGATTGCCAACTTCGCCAACGACCCGGCGCTGGGCGATGGGCGCTATGCCTACAGCCTGTTGCCGGGCTTCCGGGAAGCGGAAGCGCCGGATATCTTTCGGCGACTCCCGGCGGAGGACGAGGCCACCGTGCACCAATTCGGCACCGACTACATCCAGTTGCCCACTGCCGAACGGTTACGCATCGTGTTTGACGGCTCTCAACAAGTGCAACTGCTGCCGACCAGCACCGGCGAGACCGACGGCGACCCCGACACCCGTGACCACTTTGTCTGGTGGTCCAACCGGGGCGACGACAGCGACATGACGCTGACCACCCGGCTCGACCTGACCGGCCTCACGGACGCGGCTGTGATGCTGGAATATGACGTCTGGTACCTGATCGAGGAGAACTGGGACTACGCTTACGTGATGGTGTCCGAGGACGACGGCCAGACCTGGACCGTCCTCGAAACGCCTTACACCACCACCCTGAACCCGCACGGCACCAGCTATGGCCCGGGCTACACCGGCCTGAGCGCCAACCAGCCCGGCGCAAGCGCTGAAGACTGGCTGCACGAAGCGCTCGACCTGGGCGACTATGCGGGTAGCGAGATTTTGCTGCGCTTTGAGATGATCACCGACGACGCGGTTAACCAGCCGGGGCTGGCGGTGGACAATATCCGTGTGGAGGCTGTTGGCTTCTACGACGACGCGGAGACGCAGACGGAGGTGTGGCAGGCGGAAGGCTTCGTGCGCCACGACAACGTGCTGCCGCAGAGCTTCGCGGTGCAGGTGTTGGCCCTGGGCGACACGCCCGTTTTGGAGCGCCTGGAGTTGGACGAAGCCAACCACGGCGAGTTGCTGTTCGAGCCGGGGCCGGGTGTCGATCAGGTCGTGCTGGTCGTGTCCGGCCTGACGCCGCACACCAACGAGCTTGCCAGCTACCGTTTCGCCGTGACCGGGGAATGAGCGCGGTTCAGACCTTGGGAGCCTCGCCCCGCTTGAGCATTTCCAGTTCGGCTTCCAGTTCGGCGCGTCGCTCGGCAGAGGCGCGCCGGACTTCGTTCAAGAAACCGTCCAGGCGTGACTGCGCGCTGCCGCGCAATTCGTCGCCGGACGACGGGGCCATCAACAGGGCCACCACGCTGCCCACCAGCGCCCCGCTTATCGAACCTGCCACAAAGCTGAAGAACTTACGCATCTGACCAAACCCTCGTGCCAATCGTGGATGTACGCTCGATTATAGCGGCGAGGGACGCGCTTGCCCAAAAGAAGGGGGAAAATGTGTTCACCAAGCGACTCGACAACCTGCGCGAGCAACTCAAGGCCAACGAGGTTGACTGTCTGGCGCTGCTGCCCGGCGCGAACCTGCGCTACCTGACCGGCCTGGATTTCCATCTGATGGAGCGGGCCTTTATCGCCTGCTTCCCCGCCGACGCCGAGCCGGTGGTGCTGATGCCCAGCCTGGAGGTGTCGAAGTGGGAAGCCGATGCGCCCTTCCCGGCGCAGGTGTTCAGTTGGGAGGACACCGACGGTCCCGCCGAAGCCATGCGCCAGGCCGCACAAGCCCTGCCGGAGGTCCACCAGTTGGCGGTGGAGCACCTGCGCATGCGCGTGCAGGAATACAAGATGCTCCAGCGCCAGTTTCCCAGCGCCGTTTTCCCGGTGGCTGAGGAGGTCATGGACACCCTGCGCAGGCGCAAAGACGCCGCCGAAGTGGCCTCGATGCGCCGCGCCTGCCAGATTGCCGAGACGGCGCTGGAGCAGGTGGTTTCCGGCCTGTCGCCCGGCGTGACCGAGCGAGAAGTCGCCAACCAATTGCTGATCGCCCTGCTGGAAGCTGGCGGGGAGGAGGTCGCCTTCGAGCCTATCGTGCTGGGCGGGCCGAAGTCGGCGCAGCCCCACGGCACCCCCGGCGAGCGCCCTATCGAAGCGGGCGACATTCTGCTCATCGACTTCGGCACCACGGTGGACGGCTACGCTTCCGACATCACCCGCACTTTCGTCATGGGCCGGGAGCCGGACGAGCAGGTACGCGCCATGTACGAGGCGGTGCAGGCGGGCAACGCAGCGGGCCGCGCCGCCTGCAAGCCGGGCGCTGCCCCCCAGGACGTGGACCGTGCCGCTCGGAAGGCCATCGAGGAGCGCGGCTTTGGCGAGCTTTTCTTCCACCGCACCGGGCACGGGCTGGGCCTGGAGGTCCACGAGTCGCCCTCGATCATGGAGGGCGTCGAGCAGCCGCTTGAGGTGGGGATGACCTTCACCGTCGAGCCGGGCGTCTACGACTCAGAAATCGGCGGGATTCGCATCGAAGACAACGTCGTCATCACCGAGGACGGCGCGGAGAGCCTGACCACCTTTGACCGGGAGTTGCGGGTCATAGGAGACATTCCGTAGACACCTCCTCGATTTTAGTGTGTTTGTCCAAATCGACTTGTCCCTTCTCCATAATATCGTTGATGACTCTGAACATTAAGAATATAATAACGTTCACGAGTCAAGTGGAAAAGGGTTTTGGGAGGCGGGACGATGTCAGAACTGTTCAAAATTGTCTTGACAGCTTCGCTGACGATCTGTGGCGGCGTGCTGGTGGCTGTGATCAGTCAGGCTTTCATTAGACTGGTTGTAGAGCCTATAGTGCTCTATTTTGGGCTAAAAGCTGAGATTAAGCATGCTCTTCTCCGCTTTGCGGTCCTTGCTAACCAAGAGGAAGAGAAGAAAGAAGCTCAGGAGACCTATTATAAACTGTCCCTCAAGTTACGAACGGTCAGTGCCATGATTCTGTGGTACAGATTATGGTCTCTTTTGGGATTTGTCCCTTCGCCCAAGCAGAATTATGAGGCATCTGCGGGCCTGAATGCGTTGGGCAATCTCGTTTTCACTGAACCTGCGGACCCGAAAGTGAGACCAGGTTGGATAGAAAATAGGGATGAGAACAGGAAGCGTGTTGGACGAGCATTGGGCCTTCCGGAATTCAAGTGACTCAACGATAGGGTTGGTTAGGAGTCCCACTCACCGAATACCGCTGTCGTAGCTGACAATAACCTGGGTGTGCTGCCCCGCGCTGACGGTGACGCTCTGCTCATCGGCGTGGGCGATGCCCTCGCCCGGCTCAGGCCGGAGGGTGTAGGTCCCAGGTTCAAGATCGACCAGGAAGTGGCCTTGCGCGTCCGACTCGACGCGGGCCACTTCTTTGCCGTTGGGGTTCAATATCGTGATGGTGGCCTGGAAAGGCTGGTCGGGGCAGGGTTCGCCTTCCCGCATCACCGGGCACATCGGCCCGATGAATACCTGGCCCTCAATGCCGCTGTCTACCGCTGGAGTGGTCCCATCTGGCCCCGCGAGGAATTGACAGGCTCCCAGGACCACGGACGTTATGAGCAGGGTCAGGATGAAGACCGGCTTGCGCATGTGAAGACCCCCCGAATTTGAATTGCTGGCTAACCCATAGACGGCTAACCGCGCTCAGAGGTTCCTTTTGTATCTGGAGGGGCAATCAGGATGGGCACGCCCGGTCCCACGTCCACCGTGCCGGTCAGGTCGTAGGTCATCGCGCCGGTGATGCGCACCGGCACGATCTCGCCCACCGGCAAGTCGCCCTCGACGATCACCAACCCGTCAATTTCCGGCGCGTCGCGATAGGAGCGGCCCACGCTCAGGCCCTCGTCGCAGCCCTCGACCAGTACCGGCAGCGTGCGTCCCACGAACGCCTGGTTGCGCTCCAGGGAAATGCCTTGCTGAAGCTCCATCAGGCGGGCGCGGCGCTCCTCTTTTACCGCGTCGGGAACCTGCCGGGGCAGTTCCGCCGAGGGCGTCCCCACCTCGTACGAGTAGGTGAACGTCCCCACCCGGTCAAAGCGCAGGTCGCGCACGAAGTCCAGCAGCGCCTCGAATTCCTCGTCCGTCTCGCCGGGATAGCCCACGATGAACGTGGTGCGGATGGCGATGTCCGGCATGGCCTCGCGCAGTTGGCCGAGGGTCTGGTAAACCCACTCCACGTTGGCCGGGCGACGCATCCGCAGCAGCGTGTCGCGGTGGCCGTGTTGGAGCGGAATGTCCAGGTAGGGCAGGATTTGCTCGTGGCGGGCCATCGTCTCGACCAGGCGCGGGGTGACGTAGCCGGGATAGGCGTACATGATCCGCAGCCAGTCGATACCCGGCGCGGCCTCCACCAGCGCGTCGAGCAGCGCCGCCAAACCGTCCTTCAAGCCCAGATCGTGCCCGTAGTCGGTGCTGTCCTGCGAGATGAGGACGAGTTCGCGCACGCCCATCGCCTCCAGGCGCGCGGCCTCGCTGACCAGCGCTTCCAACGGGCGGCTGACCAGCGTCCCCTTGATGCCTGGGATGGCGCAGAAGGCGCACGGGCGGCGGCAGCCATCCGCGATCTTGAGGTAAGCGCTGGTACCCTGCACCGACGCGCGCAACACGCCGTGCTCGTCCTGGCCCACCGTCAGCGCCTCGTCGGGCAGGTGGTAGAGGGGGGCGGGGTCTTTGCGGCCCCGCACGCGGGCGATCACGTCCAGGATGTCCATCCAGCGCCGCGTCCCGATCACCCCGTCGATGCCAGGCACCTCCTGGGCCAGCACCGGCCCGTAACGCTGGGTCAGGCAGCCCGCCGCGATGAGCATCTGGCCCTCACGCTTACCGGCGGCCAACTCCCGCAATGCGTCGATAGATTCCTGCTTGGCCGCGTCGATGAAGCCGCAGGTGTTCACGATCAGCACGTCGGCCTGGGCGGCGTCGGCGGTGCCCCGGTAGCCGTCGCGCTGGAGTAACTGGGCCATACTCTCCGAATCGACGGTGTTTTTCGCGCAGCCCAAGCTGAGCAGATAATAGGAACGTCCTGCGCCGGTCGTGGCGTCAGTCATGGTTGGTCCTTTGGCAAGATTGGCAGCTACGGCAGCGACTCGGTAGGGGTGGGCGGTGGGGTGTTGCTGGGCGTCGGCGAGGCGCCCGGCGTGCCGGTAGCGGTGGGAATCGGCGTGTTGGTGGGGGTGGGCGAGGGCGTCGGCGTCAGCGTTTCCATCCCGCCAATGGTGTACAGCTGCTCGGCCAGCCTGCCTCGTTCGCCCAGTGGGCCTAATTCAAGCCCGTTGTAGGTCACGTTTATGCCCGCTCCGTTACCTGTCACCACGCGCACGGTGTTCAGACCTTCGTATTGCAAGATGGTGTCGGGTTCGGCCAGCCCCTCGAAGACCGTTTCGCCGTCCACCTCGATACGCATCCAGTTGCGCTGCGTCACCTCAAAGCTCACCCGCACCCGGTCGGAGGCAAGCGGCGGTATCGTCGACGTTGGCGTGGAGGTGGGTTCGAAGGTAGGTGTGATCGTGCCTGCCTCCCCACTGTTCAAGCTCTCCAGGAAGGCTGAACCCGATCCTTCGGTCTCGTCTGTGGGCAGGTTTCGCAGCACGCTGACCCCGCCTCCCAGCGCGAGGACGGTCAGCAGCACCAGCACGGCAATCAAGAACAAATCCGAGGCCATCAGGCGCTCGAAGAGCGTCCGTTCCGCCGGGGGTGCCCCCTCTTCGTCCGGGATGCCGGGCAGCGGCGTGGGAATCGGCTGCGGGGGTGTGGTCAGGCGTGGAATCGGCGATTGGGATGGGGTGGTCGCTTGCCGGGGCGGGGCGTTCGTCGTCGGCGTCTGGTAAGGTTGGCCGGGCATTGGGCCGCCGGTCGGAGCGGCGGCGGTATCGCCCATCGCATCGAATTGGGCAATGATAGCGGCGGGGTCCAGGCCCAGGTATTGAGCGTAATTGTACAGAAAACCTCGTGCCTGGACGCGAGAAGGAATACTGGATAGGTCGCCGTTCTCCATCGCCACCAGGAACTTGGCGCGGATACGCGTCTCAAACTCCGCCTGTTCCAGCGAAAGGCCCCGGCCCTCGCGGGCCTGGCGGAGAGTCCGTCCCAGAGATTGCAGATAGGAGTTAGTCACGCTGGTTGTTTCTGTCCGTCTCGTTGCATTCAAAAGCCACCGGCAGACCTTCCGCCGATGGCTGTGTGCGTTCTACTGTGTTCTCTTGCCCGGAAGCGCCTTAGTATTCCTCCGGCGCTTCAGGTTCAGGCGCGTCGTCACTCTCCGCGTCGTCGCTCTCCGCGACTTCGTCCACCGGGAGTTCCTCTAGAAGCTCATCCTCAGGTAGAAGCTCGTCCTCAAGCGGCTCCTCGTCCAGAGGCTCCTCTTCGCCAACGACCTCTTCAAAGATGGATGGCTCTTCCTCGAAGATCTCCTCGTCGGGCACAATGTCCAGGACCGACTCAGGCGACTCGCCTTCGCGGTGGACGAGCACTTTGACCGAAGGATTGAGCGAGGACGACAGGCGTACCACCACGTCGTGCTGGCCCAGTTGGCGCAGCGGTTGGTCGCCGACGCGACGGTGGTCGATCGCCATGTTGATCTTGGCTTCGACGGCCTCCGCGATGTGGGCGGTCGTCACCGAACCGTACAGCTTGCCCGTCTCGCCGGCCTTCACCGGGAAGGCGATGGTCAGCTCTTCGATTCGCTCGGCCAGCTCTCGCAACTCGCCGTCACGCCGCTCACGCCGTTTTTCAGCCTCGGCGCGCAGGCGGGCGGATTGCCTGAGCGCGCCCGGTGTCGCCTTCATGGCCATACCCTTGGGAATGAGATAGTTGCGGGCGAAGCCATTCGCCACGTCTACCACCTCACCGGCCACGCCGTGCTTGTATACGTCTTCCGTGAGAATAACTTTCATGATAAGTATCCTACCTGATCGATTGCGGCGCAGATGTTACCCCAAAAGAGGGGCGGCATCAAGCCGGGCGGCGGGCGAAAGGCCGATCAGAAGAGTGGGGAACCGCCCTGAGACTTTGAAGATGCCCGATCTGTGGGTAGACTGGTCAGGGTGCGCTGGCACAGGCCGGATGAGGGATATTGCCACATGGGCATAGTGTGTCTTGAGAACAGATAACCTGCCCTCAGGGGTTCGGCGTGAGGGGATGATCGTGTTGGGCCTGGCGCTGCTGGCGTTTGCAGCGGCGGCAGCGATGGCCTGGTTCGTCTTCGAGCGGTTGCCGCACCTGGAAGACGAGGTGGCCTACGTCTTTCAGGCCAGGGTGATGGCTCGCGGCGCATTGTGGGCACCTGCACCCGACAATGCAGCGCCCTTTTGGGTGCCCTTCGTGCTCACGCTTGACGAGCGCCGCTTCGCCAAGTATCCGCCGGGCTGGCCCGCCGTGCTGGCCCTGGGCGAGCGGTTGGGTGCGGCCTGGCTGGTCAACCCGCTGTCAGGGGCGCTGTCTGTCACGCTGCTGTATCTGTTGGGCCGCGACGTTTTTGACCGCCCCACCGCCACCCTGGCCTGCCTGCTGATGGTGTCCTCGCCGATGTTCCTGGTGCTCTCCGGTACCCTGATGCCCCACGCGCTGACGCTCACTCTGGGGCTGCTGTTCATGCTGGCCTTTCGCCGTGCCGAGGCGGCCTCGCAGCGCGCGGCAGGTTGGTCCGCGCTGGCCGGGGCCGCGCTGGGATGGGTGGCGATCACCCGCCCGTTGACGGCAGTCGGTCTGGGCCTCCCATTTCTTGGACTGTTGGCGTGGCGGGTGCTGGGACATCTACCGGGGCGCGGCGGGTGGCGCGCGTTACTCACGTTCGCCCCGCTGGCGGGAGCGGCGCTGGCCGTCGCTTCCCTTTACCCGGCCTACGTCTGGGCGCTGACCGGCGACCCCACCACGAATTTGTATACGCTGTGGTGGCCCTACGACAGGATTGGCTTTGGGCCGGGCATCAGTCCGCATGACGGCCACACGCTCCGCCAGGCTGTCGTCAACGCCCGTGCGGACCTGGGGCTTTGGGCCAGCGATTTGTTTGGCTGGCCTTCGCTGAGTTGGATATTCTTGCTGCCGGGGATCGTGGCCCGGCGACGTTCGGCCTGGGGCTGGACCCTGCTGGCGCTGTTTCCGTCATTTGTCGCCGTGCACCTGGCCTACTGGGTTGGCTCGCAGGTTTACGGGACCCGCTATTATTACGAGGCCCTGCCCGGACTGGCCCTGCTGACGGCGGCGGGGATGCGCTGGCTGGTGGGGCTGCGGTTGAAAGGCCGCTGGCGACAGGCGGCGCTGGCAACGCTGGTCACGGCGCTGCTGGCGGTGAATCTCGTCTTCTACCTGCCGGGCCGTTGGCGAGAGCTGCGCGGACTGTATACCATCACGCGCGCGCCTCTAGTCAGGCTGGCGGAGCTACAGGAGGGGGACGTGCTGGTGGTGGCCCGCGCCGAGCGGTGGTGGGAATACGGCGCTCTGCTGGCGCAAACCTCCCCCTGGTTGGATGGGCCGCTGGTGGTGGCCCGCGACATCGTGCCTGAGGCCACCGAGGCGGCCATTGCCGCTTGCCCTGACCGCCAATTGCTCTACTTTTACCAGGGACACTTTTACGAGGAAAGACCGTATTGAAAAAGGATGATGGATTGCTGACAGGACAAAACAAGGTCGTGATTGGCCTTTTACTCGCAGTCGTGTGGGGTGTGTCGCTTGCCGGTTGCAGCACCCCCGACGACAAGCTGGAATTGCTGCCTACCCTCGCGCCCACGCAAGAGGCCGATCTGGTCTTGCCGGAAGCCAGCACAGACGGAGCGCCGTTCTCGGACATCAGCGTCCACGCGGCGGCCATGCGGCCTGGCTACGAAGGCGACCTGGATGCCTTCGCCGGGGCGACGCGCTACTGGCTGGACGCGGACATCTCGTCCCCGCCCTATTCCATTGTGGGCCACGAGAACGTGCGCTACGTGAACGCCAGCGCGGACACGCTCGACGAGGTGGTCTTCCGGCTGTATCCCAACTTCCTCGCCGGGCAGGAGGTGCTGCTCGTCAGTGACGTTGCAGTGGATGGCAGCCCGGCGGAGCCTGTTTATGGCGTCAACAGAACCGTGATGGCCGTGCCCCTGCCGCAGCCGCTTCCGCCCGGCGGAACGGCGGAGGTCAGCTTCGCCTTTGGCCTGACGGTGGCGCGCGACGAGGTAACGGACACCTATGGCCGCCTGGGCGACCTGATGGACGTGCTGTCGCTGCCCAGCTTTTTCCCGCTGCTGTCGGTCTACGATGCCGAGCGCGGCGGGTGGTGGCGCGAGCGCCCCTCTTTGCAGGGCGACCCCGTCTACAGCGAGAGCGCCCTCTTCGAGGTACACCTGACGGTGCCTTCTGAGGTGGTCGTGGTGACGGTGGGCCAGACACTCAGCCAATCTGACAACGGCGACGGCACGACGGATTACCACGTCGTCACCGGGCCGGTGCGCGATTTCGCCGTCTATCTCAGCCAGGATTATGAGTTGTTGAGCGGGTCACAAGATGGCGTGATGGTCAACGTGTTCTCGCTGCCGGGCGAGGAGGATGATGACGCCTTCGCGCTCAGGGCCACCCAACAGGCGTTGGAGGCGTTCAACCGCGAGTTTGGCGAGTATCCCTTCGCGGAACTGGACGTGGTCGAGACGGGCACGCTGGCGGGCGGTATCGAGTATCCGGGCTTGTTTGTGGTCGCCAATGGCGTGTGGGATCAGGAAAACCCCTTCTTCGAGATGGTCATCGCTCACGAGGCTGCCCACCAATGGTGGTACAGTCTGGTGGGCAACGATCAGGTCGGCCAACCCTGGCTGGACGAAAGCATGGCCCAATACGCCGTCGAAGTGTACCTGCGCGAGGCGGTTGGCCCAAGCTTTGCCCAGGGCACAGAAGCCTACTATTCGGGCAGTGTCGAGAGCTACCTTGAGGACGGTGGCGAGGACATGCCGGTTGGCCTGCCGGTGTCGGCCTACTCCTCGCAAACCTACCAGCTTTTTGTCTACCTGAAAGGCCCGCTCTTCTTCGATCTACTGGAGGAGACCTACGGGCAGGAGGCCATGAGCGAGTTCTTACACACCTACTTTGATACGTACAAATACGGCGTGGCAACCACCGCAGGCTTACAGCGCACCGCCGAGGAGGTCTTTGGGGACGACCTGGACCCGCTATTTGCCGAGTGGGTCACAGCAGAATAGAAAAGACCCTGTGTAAAAAGTCTTACCGACGCACACAGGGTCTTCCAGGTATAGTACGGTCGCATAAGGTGCTGACCCACCTGGTGCCACGGCCCCGCGTAGTCCCCAGCCGCGCGGGGTCTTATCCTGTCTGGGGTGGCGCTACGGAATGCGGGCGATAAGCTCGATCTCCACGAGCGCGCCCACCGGTGGCTTTGCTTCGAACGTGGATCGTGCGGGCGGCGCGTCGCCGAATTGCTCGGCGTACACGCCGTTCATCGCCGCGAAATCGCCCATGTCGGCCAGAAAGACGGTCGCCTTGACGACGTGCTCCAGGCTGGTACCTGCCGCCTCCAGGACACCCCGCAGGTTCTTGAAGACCTGGGCCGTCTGGGCTTCGATGCCGCCCTCGACCAGTTTGCCGGTTGCCGGGTCAAGCCCGATCTGCCCCGACGTGAAGACGAAATCGCCGCTGACGATGCCTTGCGAATACGGGCCGACGGCTCCAGGGGCGTTGTCGGTTGCGATCACTTCGCGCTTCATGTAAGTCTCCTTGTGTATTGGGTTCGTCAATTGTAGAAATACGGGATAGACGCGGAGGGCCACGGAAGCCCTCTTAATCCAAAACACCGACCAGATTGTCGCTGGCCGGTGTGGGCTGTTTTCAAGGTGGGCGGTACAAGACTCGAACTTGTGACCTCTGCGATGTCAACGCAGCGCTCTAACCAACTGAGCTAACCGCCCCAAGCAAGTGGGATTATACGTCCGACGGGCCACCCTGGCAAGCAGGGTGACCCGTCCGGAATCCTATGCAGTTTTGGTCGCAAGCGAGCTAGCCGCGTTGCCCCTGGATAGCGACGTAGACCGCCCCGCCAATGGCGCCGAGGACACCTGAGACGACGAGGCCGACGCACAGGCCAATGACGCCGCCGACGGCAGCAATACCCGTTGCTGCCGCTGCCTCGCCGCCTGATAGGCCGAGGTCACCAAACTGGGAGAACGCCCCAGCGGTAGTGCCAACGACCAGGCCGACGAGCAGACTGAAAATTCCGGATACCAGCCCCGAGACGGCAGCGCTCACCGCGCCACCAGTGGCGGCAGGGCCGTAGTCCAAAGCCTCGCCCTCTTGGGCGCTGAAGTAGGCGTAAAGCGCGCCGACGCCAATCGGCACGAAGATGCCCAGGCATACAGTCACAATACCGATGAACGGGATAAGCCCGATCAAGCCCAGAACGATGCCGACGACGATACCGATACCCGCCGCCTTTGTCAGAGACTGCGTATTGATGTTCACAAATTCCTCCCAATGGATGGATAGCTGGTCATGACAACGCAACAGTGCAGTTTTCCAACTACGTTGACCTGATTAGCCTATTCGGGTTGGGTGACTTTGTCAAATCGAGTTTTGCAGGAACCGGGAGCTACAGCTTGCCCAGCAACCACAGCATCAGCGCCTTCTGGGAATGCAGCCGGTTCTCGGCCTGGTCGAACACCACCGAGTTGGGCGAGCCCAGCACGGTCTCGCTGACTTCGTAGCCTTTGTGGGCGGGCAGGCAGTGCATCACCAGCGTGTCGCGCCCCTCGACCAGCGCCTCGTTGACCTGGTAGGGCTGGAAGGTGTCGATACGCCGCTGCTTTTCCTCGGCAAAGGCCGGGTCGGTGAAGAACTCCATGTCGATCCAGGTGTCGGTGTAGACCACGTCCGCGTTTTCCATCGCGGCTTCCAAATCGTCCGTCTCGGCGTAGCGGCCAGAGGCTCTGAGGATGTCCAGCAACTCCTCGTCGAGCGACGGCGGGTGCCGCTCCGGCACGCACAGGGTGAAGTTGGCCCCGGTCTGGACGCTGCACAGCGAAAGCGAATTGCTCACGTTGTTGGCGATGCCGGTGTAAACCACGTTCACGCCCTCGGTGCGGCCCATTTTCTCTTTGACGGTCATCAGGTCGGCCAGCGCCTGACAGGGGTGATAGAGCTCGGTCAGGCCGTTGATCACGGGTACCTCAGAACCCTGGGCCAGGGCCTCTAAGTCCTCGTTGCGCAGGAGGCGGGCCATAATGAGGTCGCAGTAGCGGGAGATGGAGCGTCCCTCTTCGGGCACGTCGGCGATACCAAACTGGGTGGTCGCCCACTGGGCGAAAATCGCGTGCCCGCCCAGTTGCGTCATGCCCACCTCGAATGAGAAGCGCGTCCGCGTCGAGGACTTCTGGAAGATCATCGCCAGGCTCTTGCCGGAAAGCGACGACGCCCACTTCTGTGGTTCGGCCTTGATCTCGATGGCCTTGTCGATGATGGTGTTGATCGCCTCGGCTTCAAAATCCTTGAGGGTAATGCAATCTTGCATGGGGAACGCTCCGTGTGGGGTCGTGCAGCACAACAAGCAGTGCGCCTGGAAGGAATTGAACCTTCAACCTACCGCTTAGGAGGCGGTTGCTCTGTCCGTTGAGCTACAGGCGCGTTGGCGCGATTATAGCAAGCCCGGCGACGGTTTGTCTACCGGCTTACCAGCCGATGCTCACCACGGTGCCGGGCACGCCGGTGTCCGCCGTCCAGGTGCGGAAGGCGTGGTAGTTGGCGGGGGGCGTCGTCCACTGGAACAGCCAGCGGGCTACCTCCGGCGGCACGTTGATGCAGCCGTGACTGCGCCGCCTGCCGTAGTCGTTGTGCCAGTACGCCCCGTGAATGGCGATCCAACTGCGCGTGATATAGGCGGCGAAAGGCACGCCCGGCAGGTTGTAGTGCTCGTCTGAGGCTGCGCCGGTCATGCGCGTGCCGTGCCGCTTGTCGATGATCGGGTAGTCGCCAAAGGGCGTGTCCCAGCCCGGCACGCCCGTGGAACACAGCGTGGTCAGCACCGGCCTGTCGCCCTCGAACGCCGTCAGCGATTGCGAGCCGATGTGCACCTCGATGCGCTTGGCCGCCGGGTCGCCGCCAATTGGGCCCACCTCGCCCGGCGAGATCGGGCGCAGGTGCGCCGCAGGTATGAAGTACGTGAACCACTCCTCTGAGACCTCGTACCACGGCTGCCCGTCCGCGCCCGGCGCAAGGCCAACGACGCGGTGCACCGTGCTGTGGTACATCCGCGAGCGGCGGCTGGCTGCCGGGTCTGGGGCGGCACGCGCATCCGAGAAAGGCACGCTGACCTCGGCCCAGAATCCCTCATCTACGTCACCCTTGACGCCGTTGTGCTGGTCGCGCACCGGCTGTACGAAGGACGAATACAAGAAACCGTGCTCAGTCTTGAGGTATACGTTGTTGTTCCCGTAAAGGCCCTCGCCCTCGACAGCCCCCTGCACGCCCACCACGTCGTCATAGTACAGCACGCCGGTGGCGGGGGCGTGCCAGCTCGGCTCGGCGTAGGCGGTCAGCACGTTCAGCGTGACCCGCCCCAACGAGTAGCCGCCCGGCCAGCCCAGCGCCGGACCGCTCCAGGGGGCGGAATCGCCCGCCGCCAGCGCCCGCCAGACCGGCGGCGCGGCCATCCCCAGCCCGGCGAGTCCCGCCGCCCGGATGAAGTTGCGTCGTGTCAGTGTGTCCATGATGTTGGCCTCGCGTGAGTTACTTTTGGCTGCGCGCATCTTAGCATAGCAGGCCGAACCGGGGCAATAGCGCCTGCCTCTGAGGCACCGCCGAACTGTAACGGTTTTGTATCCTCAAAGCGTCTCTTCTCAGCGTATCATAGTGGGTGATAGAAGGTATTTAAGACCGCATGATGCACCGGTTTGGTTGAGGTGGGTATACTCGCGATGTTTGTCTGTCCTGCATGTGACCACGAGATAGAAGGTTCCCCGGCGGTGTGCCCGTCCTGTGGGGTGGTGCTCAGTCTGGCCAAGGCTTCGACGGAGGACACGATCGTCGTCGAAAGCTCGGAGTTGCGTTCGTTGCCCACTCCGCAGAAGAAGTGGCGCAGCGCAGATGTCGGCCAGGATCACACCGTCGATCTGCAAATCAACGGGGCGACCTGCACCATCACCATCCCCCAGGACGATGCCCTCATCCTGGGGCGTGGCGGGTCCTATGATGGCCCCGAACCGGACGTGAATCTGTCTGAGTACGATGCTGCCGAGAAAGGCGTTTCGCGCTTGCACGCCGCGCTGCGCCTCCAAGGGGACATGCTCACGATCAAAGACATGGGCAGCACAAATGGCACCTACGTCAACGGCCAACGGGTTCGGAGTCAGTGGCGCACTGTGCGCCACCTGGACGAAATCCGCCTGGGCAGGCTGACGATGACCCTCCAAATCCAGGACGACGACCGCGGCGAGGACGACTTGCTGGCCAGCCTCATCTGAAAGGCTCCTGGCGGTTATTCTTCCCTTGCAGTGCTCACCCAAATCCAATATTGTTTCTGATGGGCTTTGCGCATGGCTCGCTCCGTGCTAAGATAGGCATAGCACAGCATTGTGTACGTAGCCAGCGAGACGACGCCTGCCAATTTGCTGAGGGAGAAAGTCCGTGTTAACCGGTCATACTATTAAAGGCCGCTACCGCATTTACGACAGGCTGGGCATGGGTGGCGCGGCCACTGTTTACTTGGCACGCGACACCACCAGCGGCAGGATGGTGGTGGTCAAAGTTGTCCACCCTCACCTAGTCAACGACCAGTTCATCGCCCGCTTTGAACGAGAGATCGATTTACTCCAGCAAATCCAAAGCCCTTACATCATCCGGCTCTACGACTGGGCCTTGCGCGATTACGACGACGTACTGCACGAATCGTTGAGCTACATCGTGACCGAGTTCGTGCAGGGACACACGTTGGCCGACATCATCGACACGCGCGGCAAGATGGACGAAGAGGCTGCCCTGGCTATCGCGCGCCAACTGGCTCTTGCCCTTGCGGAGGTGCACGCCAGAGGGATCATTCACCGCGACGTGAAATCCCAGAACATCGTGATTACGCCGGCGGACGAAGCGAAGCTAATCGACTTTGGCATCGCCAAAGGGCCGGACCACGCCACACTGACCGACCCCGCCCACTTTGCGGGCACGCTGTACTATGCACCGCCTGAGCAGATCATCGAGGCCCGCAACGTCGATCACCGCGCCGACCTGTACGCCCTCGGCGTCGTGCTTTACGAAATGCTGACCGCCTCGCTCCCGGTCCAGGAAAAAGACTTCGGGGCCATCGCCAGCAAGATCATCGCGGGCGAGTTGGTGCCTATCACCGGGGTCAGCGAGCCGGTGGCGGCGCTGGTGGACATGATGATGGCTCCCAATCTTGACGAGCGCGTCCGCTCCGCCGACGAGGTCGTCCAGCGTATCGAAGCCATCCTCGGCAGCGCCACCGAACTCGTCCTCCCGGAGCGGCCTCCCTCTCGCGATGAAACCGTCGCGCTCAAACGGTCTGAATTGGGTATAGATGAAATCGTGCCCGCCGAAACCAGCCCCCTCGAGGTTAGCAGTCTGAGCTACCGCCTGGTGACCGACGACGGGCGCGAGATTCTCCTGGAGAAGCCGGATACCATTGTAGGGCGCAGTCACCCCCGCGACACCGTCGCGCCTGATATTGACCTCAACGCGCTAGGTCTGGAGCACGCCCGCACGGCCTCGCGGCGTCACTGCCGGTTGTTCATCGAAAATGGGGTTTGCTTTCTCGAAGACCTGGGAAGTATGAACGGCACCCGGCTAAACGATGTCCGCCTGGAGGCCGGTAACCTCTACCGCCTCTCGCCGGAGGACCTGATCAGTGCCGGGCAAGTCCTGTTGACCTTCAGGGCACCGCCTCAGTAGGCAAGAGCCTATTCTGACCGGCGGGCCACAATCACGCCCACGTTGTCCGGTGCCTGGCTGCGCAGCGCCAACTGGGTCAATTGCTCCACCGCCGCTTGAACGTCCAGTTCCTGCACCACGGTCAGAATCTGCAGGTCGGCAACCTGGCCCCACAACCCGTCGGTGCACAATACCAACACGTCGCCTATCTGCCAATCCACCGAAAATATGTCCACTTCGAGGGCTTCGTGTCGGCCCAGTGCTCGCGTGATGACGTTGCGCCCGATGGCGACGGCGGCCTGTTCTTTGCTTATCACTCCTGCGCGCACTTGGTCCGCGATGAGCGAGTGGTCGTCGGTGATCTGTTCGATTTCCTCACCACGGATCACGTAGCCCCGGCTGTCGCCTACGTTGGCGATGTGAACGGTGTCCCCGTCAATCAGAGCCGCGACGATGGTGGTACCCATCCCGTCCAGCGCGGGTGTGTTGGTGGCTTTGTCTACCACCGCCTGATTGGCAGCCATCACCGCTGCAAGCAGCACCTCATCGGCGGCGGTACTCTTGGTGGCGCGCTGGTAGGTCTTGCCTGCTGCCTGCACCGCGATGTGGCTGGCGACAGCGCCGCCACGATGGCCGCCCATCCCATCCGCCACCACCATGAAGGGCCACTCGTACCGCTGCCTGAACAGACCGCGCGCCTCGAAGATGCCTACCGTATCCTGGTTGGTCGTACGGCGGCGACCCTGGTGCGTGCCAAATCCGATTTCCACCTGCATAGATACGTCTCATTTCGTTGCTTCAACAATGATCCAGGCAGCGTGACCAAGCGGTTGCCAACGTATACAAGGACCGTCCGGTTGTCTGGATGAGGGATGGAATCCTTGCTGTTGACGGGCGTTGGTCCACGAGCACGTAGCGAGTATAAACCCATTTGGGGTGGGCGTCTAGCACGCCCAGGTACCATGTAACCGGATTTGACATGGGACAAGGCCTGTCTTAATATTTGCCAGAGTCTCATTGCCAAAGTCCATACTCGATAGTTGAGTCTCAACCGCATCGCAATTGAATAGCCAGGGGAGGTGGTGCCATCAAGAGAGCGCAAACCTGCTTTAGTTTACTGACCGGCCAAAGGTTCACAGTAAACATCAGCCTTGGGTGGAAATAGGATCTTTTTGGAGGAGAAAACCAATGCTTAACAGCAAGTTATCCCGCAACCACCTCTTTATTCTCGTAGTGGGCATGGTGGTCGGCTGGCTGGTTCTGGCTGCGTGCCAGCCAGTGGAACCGGAAGTTGAGACCATCACGGAGGAGGTTATCAAGGAGGTAGAGGTAGAGGTAGAGAAAGAGGTAGAAGTGCCGGTTGAGTTGGAGATCGTGTCCGAGCGTCTTGGCGCTATCGAGGCAAACGGCGTATTGCGCTGCGGCGTGAACCAGGGCGTGCCGGGCTTCGGCTTCCTGAATGAAGAGGGTGAGTTTGTCGGCTTCGACGTTGACTTCTGCAAAGCGCTGGCTGTGGCTATCCTCAATGACCCCAACGCGGTCGAGTTCCGTCCGCTGACCGCGGCCGAGCGTTTCACAGCCTTGCAGACCAATGAGATTGACGTGCTCATCCGCAACACGACCTGGACACTGACACGTGACAGCGAGCTGGGTACCGACTTTGCTCCGACTACCTACTACGATGGTCAGGGCTTCATCGTGCGTGTGGAAAGCGGTGTGGCCGCGCTGGAAGACCTCGACGGGGCGACCGTCTGCGTGCTGGCTGGCACGACGACTGAACTGAACCTGGCCGACGTGTTCGCCGCGCGTGGGCTTGACTACACCCCTCTGCTCTTCGACGAGTCGGGCGACACCTCCGCGGCCTACGAAGAGGGCCGTTGTGATGCCCTGACCTCCGACAAGTCGCAGTTGGCTGGCTTGCGCTCGCAGTTTGAGGACCCCGACGCGCATGTCATCCTGCCCGAGACCATCTCCAAAGAGCCTCTTGGACCAGTGGTGGCGCACGGCGACCAGCAGTGGGGCGACGTCGTCACTTGGACCGTGAACGGCCTCATCATCGCCGAGGAGCTTGGTGTGACCTCCGACAATGTCGACGACTTGGTTGCCAGCGACCCCGCAGATCCCAACCTGCGGCGTCTGCTTGGCTTGCAAGACGACATGGGCGTGAAGATTGGGCTTGAGAACGACTTCATGGTCAACGTCATCCGTGAGATGGGCAACTACGGCGAGATCTACGATCGCCACCTGACGCCCATCGGCTTGACGCGCGAGGGCAGTGTGAATGCGCTGTGGACAGAGGACGGCCTCCTGTACGCTCCGCCCATGCGCTAGTCTCGTTACGACTACGTGCAGCCCGGTCCCCGATCGGGCTGCACGCCTCCCTCCTTCCAAAGGGCTGTCCTCACTATGAGCCAAGAGACAACGTTCTTCGAGGCCGAGCGCCACGCGCCGGTGCCGCTGTGGCGCGACATCCGTGTGCTACGGGTGGCAGCTCAGGCGGTGTTTGTGGTCTTTGTGGTGATGCTGGGCGCGTGGCTCATCTCCAATCTACTCAACGCGCTTGACACACTCGGCCTGAACCTGGGCTTCGGATTCATGCAGCGCACCTCTGGCATCCGGGTCAGTGAAGGTCCCACGCTGGTCCGCTCCGACCCTTACTGGCGAGCGTATGTGGTGGGAGTGGTCAACTCGGTGCGAGTTATCAGCATTGGTCTGGTGCTGACGACCATAGTGGGCGTGGCGGCTGGCGTGGCGCAACTTTCGACTAACTGGCTGGTGCGTACGTTGGTCAACATCTTCGTCGAGGTTTTCCGCAACACACCGCTGCTTGTCCAACTCTTCTTCTGGTACTTCGCCGTCATTCTAAAATTGCCCGCCCTGGAGGACAGCATCGAGTTGCCAGGGCCGACATATATAAGCCAGCGCGGCATCTTCATCCCCTGGCCAGAACCAGCCAGGGGCTTTACGGTGTGGCTGTTCTTCGTGGTGGCAGGGCTGGTGCTGGCCGTGGTCGCCTTCGTGGTGCGCCGCCGCCGCAAAATGAACACTGGCCTGGATAGCCACGCGGGTCTGGTAGCCGCCGTGCCACTGTTGGGTCTGCCGCTGCTGGGCTGGTTGGCCGTGCCGGGGCGTCCTTTCCTGGTCAGCACGCCAGAGATTGCAGGCTACGGTGCGACTGGCGGCACACAGCTCACTCCAGAGTTTGCCGCCATTCTCTTCGGGTTAGCGGTGTATACCGCTGCTTTCATCGCCGACATCGTGCGGGCTGGCATCCAGGCTGTGCCATACGGCCAGATTGAGGCAGCGCGTGCCGTTGGGCTGAGCGACCTCGAAGTCATGCGCTTGGTAGTCCTGCCGCAAGCCATGCGGGTCATCATTCCGCCGCTGGGCAACCAGTATCTCAACCTGGCCAAGAACTCCAGCCTGGCGATTGGCGTGGGTTACCCAGACCTTTACGCTGTATCGAACACTATTTTTAACCAATCGGGTCAGGCAGTGCAGGTCATTGCGCTGGTGATGGGCACCTACCTGGTTATGAGCCTGCTTATCTCAGCCTTTATGAACTTCATCAACGCGCGGCTGAGGATAGTGGAGAGGTAGCGTATGGCAACCCCCGACCTTACCGCACTCCCACCTTATGAGCCGCCTCCTGTCCTGACGGTCGGGCCGTTGGGCTGGCTTCGCAAGAACCTGTTCGGAAGTTGGTTCAACGCCGTCCTGACTGTGCTGGCGTTGTGGTTCGTCGTGGCGGTGACCCGCTCCACGCTGCGTTGGGCACTGACCGAAGCCGAGTGGGAAGTAATCACTCGCAACTTCACCGTGCTGCTGTGGGGGCGCTATCCCGACGACCAGGTGTGGCGCGCAGGTGTGAGCCTGGGGCTGATGGTTGTGCTTGGCTTGCTCACTTCGGTGGCCTGGCGCGCACCCAACGTCCGCCTGCGGCGATGGGTGGTGGGAGGCTGGCTGCTGTCATTCCCGGCCATCATGCTGTTGCTGGGCGGTTTCAAGATGCCGACGCCAGCGATAATTGGCAACAATCTTGGCTACTATTTGGCGGCACCGCACCTGATGCCGCTGAGTGAGGCCTGGCGAGCCCCTGGCGTCGTCTTGATGATGTCACTGCTGGTCGGCCTGACGTGGGGCCTGCACGAGGGCAGGCAGGTCCGCATCGCATCGGGGCTTGCGCTTCTGGTGATGGTGGGGCTGGTCTTTCGGCTCGGCCTGCTTCCCGGCAGCTTTGTGCTGGGCGGCGAGCTACCACGCGGCGTATTGATGCTGGTGATGCTGGTAGTCGGCCTCCCAGTTGGTCGCAGCATCGGACTGGGGCTAAAGGGTGGCCTTGAGCCGGGCCGCGTGCTCGTGGTCGCGTGGGTGGCAGGGTTGCCACTTCTTGTCCTGCTGCTGACGTCGTTCGATGTTGGCGTGGAGGGTCTGCAACCAGTCGCCATCTTGCAGATAGTGCGGCCCGACATCTGGAGCGGCATCTTGCTCACGCTGGTCCTGTCCATCGTCAGCATCGTCGCCTCGTTCCCGATAGGGGTGCTGTTGGCTTTGGGCCGCCAGAGCAAGCTACCAGTCGTCAAAGTCGGTTGCGTGCTGTTCATCGAAGTGGTGCGCGGCGTGCCCCTCATCACCGTCCTGTTTATGGCGCAGACGATGTTGCCGCTTTTCCTGCCACTGCAACTGACCTTCGACCGCGTGGTGCGCGCTATGGCCGGCATGACACTCTTCACGGCGGCTTACCTGGCCGAGGTGGTGCGTGGCGGCTTGCAGGCAGTGCCCCAAGGGCAAGTCGAGGCGGCCCGCGCGACCGGCCTCAACGAAACGCTGGTGACCGGGCTGGTCGTGCTGCCGCAAGCCCTGCGGGCGGTCATCCCGGCCATCATGGGCCAATTTGTTAGTATCTTTAAGGACACCTCGCTGGTAGCTATCGTGGGTCTACTCGACGTGCTGGCTATCTCACAGAGCATCACCGCTCAGCGAGAATTCATCGGCTTGCAGCGTGAAGTATACTTGTTTGCCGGAACCTTCTATCTGATTGTCAGTTACGGTATGTCGTATGCCAGCCGCCGTCTGGAAAAGCGGCTGGGTGTAGGCGAACGCTAGAGGTAGGAGACACACATGAGTGACAGGCTGGCGGGCGCAGACGACATTATCATCTGCGAGAATGTGAAGAAGTGGTTTGGCGATTTTCAGGCGCTGCGCGGCATCTCGGTGCGCGTAAAGCGCGGCGAAGTCGTGGTCATCGCCGGGCCGTCAGGCTCCGGCAAGTCAACATTTATCCGCACCATCAATCGATTGGAAGAGCACCAGGCGGGCATAATCATCGTGGACGGCATCGAGCTGACCACGGACGTGCGTAACATTGCCGCCATCCGCAGCGAAATTGGCATGGTCTTCCAGCAGTTCAACCTGTTCCCGCACCTGACCGCGTTGGAGAACGTCACGCTTGGCCCTATTTGGGTGCGCAAGTGGCCCAAGGAGAAGGCCGAGACCAAGGCACTCGAACTGCTGAAGCGGGTCCGAATCCCTGAGCAGGCCCACAAGTACCCCGGTCAGCTATCCGGTGGCCAGCAGCAGCGCGTGGCGATTGCGCGTGCGCTGGCGATGGACCCGCGCATCATGCTCTTCGACGAGCCGACCTCCGCGCTGGACCCGGAGATGATCAAGGAAGTGCTCGACGTGATGGTCGAACTGGCCCACTCTGGCATGACCATGCTGGTGGTGACGCACGAGATGGGATTCGCGCGTGAGGTGGCCGACCGCATCCTGCTCTTCGACGAGGGCTTGTTAGTGGAGGAGGGCACGCCCGAACACTTCTTCACCAATCCGCAGCACGAGCGCACCAAGCTCTTCCTCTCGCAGATTCTCTAGAACGCGACTGTCACAAAAAAACAACGGGGAGGGCGGAACGTATCTGCCCTCCCCGTCTTTTCGTCCGGCGGGTGATGTTAAGGTGTCTTGCATTCCTCAGAACCGCACCACTCCTTTTCCTCCCCGGCCTGGTTCGGGTGCTTGTGCATGAACTTATCCATCGAGGGACACCCGCCCTGCCAGGTGCCCGTGAACGGTCCGGCCAGAATCTCCTCTTTGATCGGGTGCTTCTCGATGCCGCCCCCCCGAATGTAAGTCACCTCCACGCGGTACCACGTGAAGATCGCATAACCCTCCCGGTCGCGCTCCCCGGTGAACTCACAGAAGTAAACCGGGAAGACTTCTGTGCTCAGTTTCGCCCCTTCTGGCAGCGGTGTCGCAGTGGCAGCAGCGGCGACGACAGCCTGGGTCGCCTTGGGGGTTGGCGTGGGCGTGCAGCTACGCGGCGGGGTGGGGACGGGCACCGTGTACAGGTTATTGCTCTCGTCCGCCTCGGCCACGGCGTCCTCTGCATCTACATTGATCGTCACGTAGGTGTTACCGGTATCCTCGATACAGCGCTCTTCGCCCGCGTCCAGCCCATCTACCTGCCATTCATCCACGCCGCCGCCCAGACGCGATGCCCGCACGCTGAACGGCCCGGCCTCGCTCTGGCCCTGGTTTTGCACGCAGAACGTCGTGACCAGCGGGCCTTCTTCGACGGTGCAGCCGTCCGTGTAGCCCTGCATGCTGACCTCAGCGTTCGAAACCAGCAGGTCGCTGGGCGGGACAGCCGTCGGCGTCGGGGCGGGTGTCTCGCTGGGAACCGGTACGGTAGGTGGGGCTGCCTCCTCAGTGGGTTGTCCGGCGGGTTGCCCCCCAGCGCAGGCCGCGGCTACAACGGCCAGAAAAGTTGTCACCCCCAATGCCAGGAGAGCCCTGCCTTGGTTGGTCTGGTATCTCATCTCAGCTTCCCTTGATGATCGCGTCGGCAGGCATGCCGGGTTTGAGCCGCCCGTCCGGGTTAGGGAGGTCGATCTCGACGGCGAAGACGAGATTGACGCGCTCCTCCGTCGTCTGGATATTGCGCGGCGTGAACTCCGCCTCGCGCGCGATGTTGGTCACGCGCCCCTCGAAGACCCGCCGGGGGTATGCGTCCACCCGCACCTCGACTTCCTGGCCGGGGTGTACCCGCCCGATTTCCGCTTCGGGGATGTAGACCACCAGCGTCAGACTGTCGAGGTCGGCGATGGTCATCAACGGCGCGTTGGCGATGGCCGTTTCGCCCACCTGCACCGAGCGCGACGTGACCACCCCACTCAAGGGCGCGGTCAGCGTCAGTTGGTCGATAAGCGCGTCCACCATCAACAACTGCGCCTCGGTCAGCGCCACCTGTCCCAGCAGCAGGTTTCGCTCCGCCTCTGTCGGTCCTTCGAGCAGCATCGCCACCTCGGCGTTGGCCGCCACCAGATTGGCCTCCGCCAGTGCCACCTGCGCCTCGACCTGGTGCATTTCTGCGATCAGGCTCAACGGTTTCTCGCTCATCTCGTACAGCACGCCAGCCTGCCATTGCAAACCGGCGTGGCGCGCCTTGGCCGCCTCCAGATCGGCGGCAGCGGCGTCTAACCGGGCCTGGCTCAGTTGCTCCAGATTCTCGTCCGTGTCGGCGAACTCCAGCACTTCGGGCACGCCCCCGCTGAATCCTTCCACAACGGGGACATTTACCTCTCGTGGCGCAGCCTCCAGCCAGAACAAGGCTTCTTCGTACTGCGCCTGGGCCAACTCTACTTCCTGGGCCGCGACCTGCACCTGCCCGCTGACCGCCGCCAATTGGGCGTTAATCTGGCGTGGCGTTTCGACGGTGGATTCGGCCTGCGCCAGGGCAAGCTGCGCCCCTTCTAGTTCCGCCTGGGCGGCAGCCAGCCGCGCCTTGGCCTGGGCCAAAACCTCCTCGCGCGGGCCGTCGATCTGCTCGGCGCGGCGGACCAGCGCCTCGTCGACGGCGGCCTGGGCTTCGGCGCGTCGCGATTGCAGCAGGCTATCGTCGAGGCGCACCAACACATCGCCTTCTGTGACCTCCTCGCCTTCGTCCACCAACACGGAAGCCACGCGCCCGCTGGTTTCTGCCACGATGCTGATCTCATCGGCCTCGATAAAACCCGACGCTTCCAGCGGCGCAAGGCTGTTACCTCCGCAGGCTGCCAGCGCCAGCGTCAATACAACTCCAACTAGAATGGGTCTCCGGTTCATGTTGTCATCCTTGAGCGCCAAACACTGCGTCGGCGGGCATGCCCGGTTTCAGTGCGTGGTCGGGGTTGGGCAGGCGAACCTCGACGGCGAATACCAGGCTGACCCGTTCCTCGCGCGTGACCACGCTGCGCGGCGTGAATTCGGCTTCGTTGGCGATGGTCGCCACCGTCCCGTCAAAGACACGCCCCGGAAACGAGTCCACCCCTACGTTCACCGCTTGCCCGATGCTCACCTCGTCCAACTGGTCTTCCGGCACGAACACCGTCAGTTTCACTTCGTCCAGGTTGGCCAGCGTGACCAGCGTCACGCCCGGCACGGCCAACTCGCCCTGGAGCACGGTCTGATCGAGCACGGTGCCCCCGGTGGGCGCGGGAATCGTCAGTTTGGCGATTTGCCGCTCCAGGCCCTGCACCGCTGCCGCCGCCTGATCGACGTTGGCTTGCGCGGCGGCCAATTCCTCCTCAGACGCCCCGGCCACCACCATTTGCAGATTGGCCTGGGCCTCAATCAGCCGAGCCTCGGCGGCTTTGTATTGCGCCTCGGCGTTGATGACCTGCGCTTCCAGGGCCTGCGGGTTCTCCCGGAGTGCGTAGAACGCCCCCAGGGTGCCCTGCGCTCCTCCCAGCGCGGCCTGCGCGGCGTCGCGGGCCTCCTGGGCCTGCCAGGCCAGATCGCCTGCCGCGCGCTGGTTGCCCGCCACACCTGGGTTGTTCTTTGGCCTCAACCAGGGATAAAGGTCGAACACGAACGGCTCGTAGTTCCACAGGTATTGCTGTCTGGCCGCATCCTCGTAGCGCGACTGGGCGGCCTGGGCCTGCGACTGGGCCACCGTGTAGGTGGTGTACGCTTCGGCCAACTGAACGTTGATCTCCTGCGGGTTGTCTCGCAGGGCGATAGCGTCCTGCCAGGCCGCGTAAGCGCCGTCGTACCCGGCCTGTGCGGCCATCTCGGCGGCGAGCGCCTGGGCCTCGATCTCGTCCCGTGCGCCCTCCAGGAGAATGGCCTGCTCCGACTCGGTGATCAGCAGCAGGGAGCGGGCGATAGCCAGTTCGGCCTCCAGCGTGGGGCTGCTGAGTTGCACCACCACGTCATCCGTCTGCACGTCGTCCCCTTCGTCGAAGGGCAATTCGGCCACCCGCCCGCTGATCTCGGCGGCCAGGTCTACCTCTTCGGCCTCGATGAAACCCGACACCAGCAGGCCCTCGCCGAGCGACGACTCTTTCAACCCCAGTTCGACCAGCGTTTGATTCGCCGCGCCCGGCTTCGTCGCCAGGGTGATGCCAATGCCCAGCACCACTGCCAGGAGCAGCACGACCCCGCCGCCGATCAACACCCGGCGACGCCGTCCCCCAGGCATGCTTTCCACCCGCTCCGCCACCCGCGCCCGGATCGCCGTCGCCGCCGCGCGCCCCGTCGAGGTCAGCGTCTCGGCCCAGCTCCTCGCCGTGCGGGTGATTCGTTCGACCAGTTTGTCTTGTTCGTTATCCGCCACGTTTTCTGCACTCCTAGGATGCAGCCTCTATTCGGCCTACTCGTATTGGCTGACTGCTGGCTGCTGAAAGCTGCTAGCTAATCCGAATTCCGCGTACACGAGATAAACACATCCTCCAACGAGGGCATAATCACTTCCATCGCCCCCGGTTCAATGTTGGCCTCGCCCAGAATATCGCGAATGGGCTGGCTGTAAACCATCACCTCCGGCGCGATGACGTGCAACTGCGCGCCGTACAGCGCTACCTCTTCCACCAGCAGGCGTCCGGCGCGCCGGGCTTCGCTGAGGGCACCCATCGCCCCTGTGGGGTCGTCCGGCGACAGTTCCAATACCTGCCCGGTCATCATGTTCGCCTTGATGTCACGTGGTGACCCGCGCGCGATGATGCGCCCGTTGTGGATGAAGGCCAGCGCGTGACAGTGCTCGGCCTCGTCCATGTAGTGCGTCGTCACGAAGATCGTGGTCCCATCCTCGGCCAGCTCGTACAGCAAATCCCAGAATGCCCGCCGCGACACCGGGTCCACGCCCGCCGTCGGCTCGTCCAGAAAAATCAACTCTGGCTCGTGCAAAATCGCCGCGCCCAACGCCAGGCGCTGCCGCCAGCCACCGGAGAGCGTCTTCGCCCGCAGATGCTCCCGGCCTTGCAGGTCGGCCATCTGCGTCGCGAATGCGATGCGCTGTTGCAGCTTGTCATTATTCAGCCCGTAGGTGCGCCCGTAGAAGCGCAAGTTTTCCAGCACTGTCAGGTCGTCGTACAGGCTGAAGCGCTGCGACATGTACCCTACGCGCGGGCGGATCGCCTCCGACTCCTGGCGGATGTCGTGGCCCAATACCAGCGCCGTCCCGTCGCTGGGACGCAGCAGGCCCAGCAGCATGCGGATGGTCGTCGTCTTCCCGGAGCCATTCGGCCCCAAGAAGCCGAAAATCTGCCCGCGCGGCACTTCGAAGCTGATGTGGTCCACCGCCCGAAATGAACCAAAATCCTTGGTCAGGTCCTCGGCGTCAACCGCGACGGCGTTGCGAGTCTTCCCGTTCATGCGCCTGCCTCCGCTGCCTGCTGGCGGCGAATGAGCGAGATAAACGCCTCCTCCATGCGCGGCGCGGTTTGTCGCAAGCCGTCCACCTTCATCCCGGCGGCCTCTAACACCTGTTGGATGCTCTGCGCGCCTTTGTCGGCGTCCTCGACGAATACGTGCAGCAAATCGCCGTAGGTTTGCACCTCCAGCACACCCGGCGCGTCTTGCAGTATCTTGCCCGCGCGGCGCACGTCGTCGGACCGCAGTTCCAACAGTTGGCCCGGCACCCGGCTCTTGATCGCCGCCGGGGTGTCGCACTCGATCAGCGACCCGTTGTACATCAGGCCCACCCGCGAGCAGCGTTCCGCCTCGTCCATGTACGGGGTGCTGACCACAATCGTCACGCCCTCCAGGTGCAGTTCGGTCAGAATATCCCAGAATTCGCGTCGCGACACCGGGTCCACGCCGGTCGTCGGCTCGTCCAGGTACAGGATGCTCGGCTCGTGGATGAGCGTGCTCGCCAGCGCCAGCTTTTTCTGCATCCCGCCGGACAGCTTGCTGCCCCGCCGGTCCTGAAACTCGGTCAGCCGGGCGAATTCCAGCAGCCGCGTGATGCGCGCTCGCCGCTCCTCGCCGTGCACCGCGAACACGTCCGCGAAGAAGTTCAAGTTCTCGCTCACGGACAGGTCGCCGTACAGGCTGAATTGCTGCGCCATGTAGCCGATGCGCGCCTTGATCTCCTCCGCCTGCCGGACCGTATCCAGACCGTCCACGCTCACCGAGCCGCTGGTCGGGTCCATAATGGCTGCCAGCAGCCGCAGCGTCGTCGTCTTGCCCGCCCCGTCCGGCCCCACCAGGCCGAAAATCTCGCCCCGGTAGATGGTCAGATCCAGGCCGTCCACGGCGGTGATGTCGCCAAATTCACGCCTCAGCCCGTGCATTTCGATGATAGGGTCGCGTTTGTTATTGTTCGCCATAAGTCTCGCCAAACTCTCTATTCCAGTTCACCTACCAGACACCAACCACACTTGAATGCTGTCTGCTCACAAGTCATTCCAATCGCTTGCGGAACCGGCGCGAAGCCAGAACCAGCATGACGACGCTAAAAATGAGCAGCGCGATGATCTCGTCTCGTAGGGAGATGACGCCAACACCTTTCAGGATCACGCTGCGGATGATGATGAGCATGTAGCGGAGCGGAATGGCGTGGCTCAGGATGCGCAGGGGCGCTGGCATCGCCTCCAGCGGGAAGAAGAAACCCGACAGGAAGATGGAGGGCATCAGGATGAGAAAGCTGGCCAGCATAGCTTCCTGCTGCGTGTTGGAGATGGTCGAAATGAGGATGCCTGTGCTCAGCGTTCCCACCAGGAACAGCCCTGATAGCAGCAGCAGCAGCCCCAGGTCGCCGTGGACGGGGACCTTGAACCAGAACATGCCGATCAGCAGCACTTCCAAGAAGTCCACGAAGGTCAGGATGAGGTAGGGCACCGTTTTGCCAAGCACCAATTCACCGGGACGGATGGGCGTGACGATGATCTGCTCGATGGTGCCCTGCTCCCGCTCGCGCACAATCGCCATCGAGGTGACCAGCGTGCCCAGAAATTGCAGAATCATCCCCATCAGCGCCGGAATCATGAAGTTGTCGCTTTCCAGGCCGGGATTGTACCAGACGGTTGGGCGGACCTCTGTCCGGCCCGCCGGGAGCGCGCCGCCTGCTCGCAACTGGCTTTGCGCCTGCCCCACCTGGATGGCGGCGGCCAGCACGCTGTTGGCTACCGTTGGGTCGGAACCGTCGATGATGAACCCCACCTCCACGCCCTGGCCTGCCGACACTTTGCGCCCATAGTCGGCGGGGATGACCAGCGCGGCCCGCACATCGCCGCCGTCGAGCAAGGCGGCCATCGTCTCGGCGTCGGGCACTTGCTGTGTCATCACGAAATAACCGGTCGCTTCGAAAGCGGCCATCAAGTCCCGGCTCTGGGCGCTGCGGTCGCTGTCGAGCACCGCCGTCCGCACGTCCTCAAGATCGGTCGTGGCGGCGTAGCCCAGCAAAACCAACTGCACAATCGGTATCAGAAAGACCAGGATCAGCGTGCGCGGGTCGCGGATGATGTGCAGCAACTCTTTACGCATGACAGACAGTGTGCGTACCCACATCGCCCTAGCCTCTTTCTGCCACGCCGTGCAGGTAGACGTCCACCAGGGCATCTACCCACGCTTCCTGCGAGATGTCCGGGACCAAGTCTATCCTGGGCCGCCCCGCCGGATAGACCAGCCGTTGGGTCAGCGCGAAGCCGATCATCAGCGAGGCGAACATGCGCATCAATGTGAAGGGGTTCACGTCCGCGCGCAGCCCGCCCGCCGCCACCACCCGCCGGGCGAAGGCCAGGATAGTGGGCAGCAACTTCCCGACGACCTCGCCCATCGTCGCGCCGTCGAACTCCTGGATGTCGATGAAGATGAACTGGGTGAATTCAATGTTTTCGACGGCGATGGCGCTGACCCGTGCCAGGGCGTTCGCCAGCAACTCCGGCCCAGTGTCTCCATCCGCTTCTTCCAGCGCGGTTATAATGAGCGGGAAGGGGTGATTGGTCAGGATAAGCTGGCGGAAGAGCTCCTCCTTGGAGCCGAAATGGTTGTATATCCCACCGACCGCGATGCCGCCCGCTCGCTCGGCAATCTGGCGCATGCTGGTGCCCTGGTAGCCGTTTTGCAGGAATAGCTCCTGTGCCGCCTCCAGGATGGTCAGGCGAGTGCGCTCGCCGCGTGTTAACTCGTCAAGGGCCATTATCGCCTCGCAATATGAACGAACGTTCGTTCATATTGTAGCATTCTCAGCAGCCCTGTCAAGAGTCTGCAACACCAAAGCCCCACTTTTCGGGGGTGGGCGACCTGAACCTTCCGTGCCATCCGTCCTTCCGCTTTTCCGTGTTCCAATCCGCTAATCCAGCGCCGCCCGGAACCCGACCAGCGTCCCCAGGGTAATCAGCACCCCCAGGCCCAGGATCGCCAGCAGGTGCGGCCAGAAAACCCCCAGCCCGGTGCCTTTGAGCATGATGCCGCGCATGATAATCATCCAATGGTGGATGGGGAAGAAGTTAGCCACCACCCGGAAGAAACGCGGCATGCTTTCCACCGGCACCGCGTAGCCGGAGAAAACCATGTCTACCATGGCGATCATGAAAACCACCAGCAGCGCTTGCATCTGCGACCCCGACACGACGGACACCAGCAAGCCGCGCCCCAGTTCGGCCAGGATGTAGATGAAGGCCAGCGCCAGCAGCAGCGCCAGCGACCCGCGCATCGGCACGCCGAAGAAGAACACCGTCCCGGCCAGCATCAGCAGGAAATTGACGTAGGCGATCAGCACCGCCGGAACCGCCTTGCCGATCATCAACTCGAGACGCGTGACCGGCATCACCAACAACTGCTCCAGCGTGCCCAACTCCCGCTCGCGGGCGATGCTCAACGCCGCCACCATCAAGGCCACCATGTAGAGCATGAAGCCCAATTCAGAGGGCAGCGTGTAGTTGACCTCCTCCAACTCCTCGTTGAACCACACCCGCGCGCTCGGCGTGAAAGCGTCCAGCGTGTGGTCGCCCATGCCCAATTGACCCACCGCCAGGTCTGCTCCATAGGCGGCCACCACGCCCTCCGCCGTGGCTCTCGCGGTGCGGGCTGCCTCCGACTCTGCCCCGTTGAGCAACACCTGTACCTGCGGGCGGGTCGTGCCGGAGGCCATGTCGGCGGCGAAGTCGGGCGGCACCACCAGCGCCGTCGTCACCGTGCCCTTGTCCAGCAGCGTCGCTACTTCCTCCGGCCCGACCAGCGGGTGCGTCAGGACGAAGGTCTCGGTGTTGGCGAAGGCGGTCACCAGTTCGCGGCTCTCCGGCGAGCGGTCGTAATCCACCACTGCCAGCGGCAGGTCGTCAATCTCCGCGCCTGTGGCCCAGCCGACGACAAACAGCTCGCTGGCCGGTCCCAAGATGATGAAAATCGTAAACCAGTAGTCACGCGCCAGGTGGATGAATTCCTTGATGACGATACTGCCGATTCGTCGCCACATCAGGCCAGCTTCTTTCTAAACTTCAGCAAACCGAACCCCAGGAAAAGAACCCCCATCACCAGCAGCGCCAGCGCGTTGGGCCACAGGTGGCCGAGGCCAAGCCCTTTCAAGAACAGGCTCCGCATCAGGCTCACGAAGTGGGTGGTGGGCAGGGCATAGGCTTCCAGCCGGGCTTCTGGGGGCATGGCCGCCAGTGGGAAAAAGATGCCGGACAGGAAAAACCCTGGAAACAGGAAAATCAGCATCGCCAGCACCGTGGCCGCCTGCTGGCTGTTGACGTAAATCGAGATGACCAGCCCCATCGCCAGGCTGGCGAGGAAGAAGTCGGCGGACATGATGACCAGCAGGGGCAGGCTGCCCTGGAACGGGACACGGAACCACACCCAACCGAGCCCTGCCGCCAGCAGCACGTCGATCACCCCGGCGATGACGTACGGCAGAACCTTGCCGACCAGCAACTCGCGCTTGCTGAGCGGCGAGGCGATGAGCTGCTCCAGCGAGCCGTGCTCCTTCTCGCGCGCGATTGCCAGCGAGACGGAAACCGCCGGTGTGGTCAGCACAACGGCGATCAGGGCCGGGAACACGTCTCGCACGGCGCTGAGGTTGGGGTTGTACCAGGCGCGGACCCGCAGGTCGATGGGTATTTCCATCAAGCTGGGGGATATGCCCTTCTTGGTCAGGCCCTCCCGCAATTGGTGGTCGATATAGTGGTTGGTGCGACTCAGGATGTGCGTGAAGGCGAAGCCGCCGCTGGTCGGCTCCGTCCCGTCGATTATCACCTGCACCGGAAACGACGACAGGCTGGCGACCTCGTCCTCAAAACCGGGCGCGATGATGACCCCGGCCCGAATCCGGTTGTGGATCAGCAAGTCGTCGATCTCGGCCAGCGACGAGGCGTAGTGGGCCAGCGTCAGGTCTGGCCCGCTGGTGATCTGGCGGATGTACGCGCGCGAGGTCGCCGTCCGGTCCTGGTCCAGCACGGCGATGGGCACGTTTTTCACGTCCACCGCCAGCGCGTAGGTCATCAACACCAGCAGGAACAGCGGCGAGACGGTCACCAGGAAGAAGTTGCCCGGCGCGCGCCAGATGTGCAGCGCCTCTTTCTTCGTCACCGACCACGTCTTGCTCCACATAACGTCCTCAGCGAGGCAGCAGCCCGTTCAGCATCCAATCGGCCAGGCTGTCGGTGTCCACGTAGTCCTCCACCGGCAGCCCAACCATGGCCTGCAGCCACAGGCCGTCAAACATCCCGGCCAGCGCCCCGGCGACTGCTGTTGCGTGCACCGGGCGAAACTCCCCGCCGGCAATGCCCTCCTCGACCAATTGGGTCACGAGATCCAGGTAAGGCTGGAGCAAATTGCGCATGCTCTCGTTCAGGCTCTCGTCGTGCCTTGTCTGCACCCAGAAATCCACCAGCAAGCCGCCCAGTTCTCTGTCGCCAGTCACCATCTTCGCCGACACGTCGATTAGCGCGCGCATCCGCTCGATGGCCGGGGCATCCCGCGCGATAGCTTGCTCGAATGCCCCGGACATATCCGCGAATATCGCCTCCAGCGTAGCCAGGAAAAGCGCCTGCTTGTTCTTGAAATGCCAGTACAGAGTGCCTTTGCTCAGGCCCGACTCGGCCACAATGTCGTCCATCGATGTGGCCTGGTAGCCCGTGCGGGCAAAGCAGCGCATCGCCGCCTGGACGATCTCGTCACGGCGCTCGGCGGGGTCTACGCGGGGGGTCACGGGCTACTCCTGAGCGGCAGGCGTGCTGCGCTTCACCTGCCGGAGGATCCACAGTACGAGCAACGCCGAAGCGAACGGCTCCACCATCATCGCGATGAATGGCAACGGTGGGTTGAACTGGAACATGGGCAGGCTCAATGCCCACCGGTCAAGAAAGCCCACCACCACAGCGGTCACGATGCAGATGGGATACTCGGCTGCTGCCCCAAAAGGAGCGGGTTGCTTGAAGATTCGCGGTGACAGCGCCGCCGCGATCACGCCCAACACAACCCAGAGGACCACCAGGATGAAGAGCGCCATGTTCGCGCCTCCCTTCATAATAGACTGACCGGTCAGTCTAGACTCGTCAGTCTATATCGTATCAGACTATGTGTATGCTTGTCAAGGTGGGCAGCGTGAAGAACGGGACTTTTTCAAAGAGATTATTGAGTGGAATTGTTACCTTAACGAAAAAACCCTCTGACTGGTTGGGGGGACAACTTGAGGAAGCGGGCAGGAAAGAAAACCGGCTGGCTCAGACCTTGATGCTGTGCCAGCCGGGATGGGAACGGTAGAAGCGGATCAGTAGCCCTGCGCCCACGCCTCGCTCGGCTTCTTCTCGCCAGCCTTGATGGGCACCTTGAGGCGGTTCTCCGCCGGGGGAATGGGGCAGCTCCACATGGCGTTGGAGCGACAGTCACTTTCTGTCCGTGCCGACCGAGGTGGAGGGTATCATTCTGAGCGTGCCCGTCTGAAAGCACTTGCGGTGGGGGCGGCCAACTGCCGCACGGAGCCGAGGCCATCGGTGAGGACGCGAAACGGTCGGTCGCGAACGCGGTGCCATCCGACTCGGCCACCAGGCCCAAGCCGTGCAGGTAGTAGATGGTGTCTTCGCCGGTCGTCTCGGAGAGGACCATCGTCAGCGGCGTTGCCACGTCGAGTAGGTAGGTCGTCGTGATGCCATCCACCGTTGGTGCGAAGTAGAATGGGCATTGAACGACATGCGAGGCTGTTTGGAAACATTGACGCTGGATGAAAGAAGCCAGCCCACTTGATATTCGGAATTAGGGTTTAGCCTGTCCCGCCTCCCGTATCGGGAGCAGGCTACCAAGTTTCTTCAACCAGGATACTTTCCAGTCTACTAGACTCTACGGTGTGGAGATGGCCCAGGCCCCACACTCCGTCAAAAGATGCTATTCCTCCCACCAGGTTGGCTATAGCACTGGCAACAAGCCCAAAAAGCAGCTTTCCTTTTGGCCTGCCACCTGATAACTCAATGTCGTAATAGAAAGACAACTTCTGGGCCGAGATTTGCTCGGCAAGTTCATCCCATAGGGGATGGTCGTCTATGATCGCCATTACTTCGCCTGGTTTTTCGTCACCTACGTACCAAGAGTAAGCCATTCTGCTACCTGATGGCAGTTGTGAAGTTGACTCAACTTCTATCCAATTTCCCTTTTCAAGGGCCATCGTTAGGAAATTGCTGCTGAGTCCAATGGATTTGCACTGCTCACTGTGTCTCGAAAAGATCACAATCATTTGTGCAGTGATCTCACCCACTGTCAGTGGTGGTCGGTTGTCCTTGGGCAGTATCAGTAAGTGGCTAGACATAGTTCTGACTCCACTAAGGGATAGATATTCGGGTAATTACTCCTCCTGGTTCAAGTACTATGACCTCAGTCGGAGTGTACACATATATATTGCGGACGGCAGACTGTCCGGGAATGAGAGGTAAGTTGCTGCCAGGTTTCATAGCAAATTCGATGAGTGTCTCTGCAGGAACCTGAGTCTCAATAAAGACATCAGCATGCGGAATTCCTGCACTTGCCAAGCTGTTTTCGGCCCGTGATGCATACCTTAGAACTCCAACAGGGCTTGTGCCAGTGGTCTGTTTCAGGGAAGCGGGGTAGCCATTATACCAACCGTCAATCCCCGCTTGATTGATCACTCTTTGGCCTTCAAACACGC